>JAESGI010000216.1_pt1 | contig 34744 bp, 30 predicted proteins | sample 9269671 | NCBI WGS metagenome assembly JAESGI01 (sample SAMN14515641, study PRJNA621666) | algae metagenome | isolation source: Nostoc indistinguendum CM1-VF10 and co-occurring heterotrophs from gravelly... | place: USA: Clark Mountains, San Bernardino, California | collected 1998-06-05 | reverse complement strand
TGCTCGCCCTTGTGGCGAGCATCCACGTCTTGAACACCGCACGCGATCAGTGAAGCGAAGACGTGGATGGTCGGGACAAGCCCGACCATGACGGCAGTGCGCGGGTAATTCGGATTTGCGCCGCTTCGCCTCGTGTCCGGCGGGGAGAGCTTCACCCCTTCCCGCCGGCCTCCAGAAACTCCACCAGATCGCGCCGGACCAGCTCGATATGGTCGACCAGCAGGCGCTCGGCCTCGCCGAGCTCCCCGCCGCGGCAGAGCTGGATCAGCTCGTTGTGCTCGGCCTGCGCCCGCTCGATCGACGAGCCGCGCTGGAGCTGAAGCCGCGTATAGCGGTCGCTCGTCTGAAGCAGCCCCGAGACGATCGAAAGCGTCCGTGGTTGCGTTGCGCGGGCATAGAGCGCCATGCGGAAATCCGCGTTGAGCAGGCCCCAGCGGCTGATGTCTCCTGCCGACATCGCCGCCTCGAAGGCAGCCTCCATACCCGCTACCGCCTCGAAATCAGCCGCCGTCATCGCCGGTATCGAACTCGCCAATAGCCGCGGCTCGAGCAGTTTGCGCAGCTCGAAAACGTCGTTGATCTCGTCCAGCGACAGCCCCGAGACGATCGCGCCCTTGTGCGGCACGATCTTCACGAAACCTTCCGCTTCGAGCTGGAACAGCGCCTCGCGGACCGGGATCCGGCTGACCGCATAGGCCTGCGCCAGCGCGTCCTGACGCAATTGCGAGCCGGCCGGATAGGTGCCGTCGAGGATGGCTTGGCGGAGCTGGTCGACGATCGCCGAGGACAGCGTCCGGTGCTTCAGAGTGGTTGACATGGCCGGGGCATCCTAGCGGGCCGCGTGGCGAAAAGCCATTGACATGTAGATTTTATACAATCTACAAACCTCGCAAGGGGACACAAAAATGACCAACCAGGCGATGGCGGCGAAAAGCCGTGCGATGGCTGTTCCGGAGGTGGTGGCCGCGCTCTCAGGGCGCTGGCTACGGCTCGAGCACAGGGCGATCCAGGGGCTGATGTTCCTGCTCTCGGCGCTGATCCTGCTCAACGTCGTGACACGCTATGCCGGGCATCCGATCTATTGGATCGACGAATCGGCCGTCTACAGCGTCGTCTGGCTGACCTTCATCGGCGCCTCGGCCATGACCCGCATGCGGCTCGATTTCGCGGTGACCATGCTGACCGAACGCTTCTCCGATCGCGGCGCCGCGATCTTCCGGGTGGTCGCGACGCTCGGCGTGCTGCTGTTCGGCATCGGGCTTCTGGTGATGTGCTGGCTCTGGCTCGATCCGGTCGGCATCGCGCAGGCGGGCTTCGATGCCAGGGAATACGCAGGCCAGTCCTTCAACTTCATCTACACCGAGCGGACCCAGACGCTGAACTGGCCGACCTGGGTGATCTACCTGATCATGCCGCTCTTCGCGCTCTCGATGAGCCTGCATGCGCTCGCCAATCTCTTCGAGGATCTCGGCCTCGTCGCGAAGCAGGCGCTGCCCGGCTTCGCCGCCAATGCAGACGGGGTGGTGAACTGATGGCACTCACGATCGGAGCCTTCTTCGGGATCATGCTGGCGGGCGTGCCGATCGCGCTCTGCCTCTGCTTGGGCGCGCTGATCTTCATCGCCGCCACCGGCAGCACGCAGTTGCTGCCGAACTACCCCCTGCAGATGTTCGGCGGCGTCGACAGCTACGGGCTGATCGCGATCCCGCTCTTCATCCTGATCGGCGAGATCATGAATGGCGGCGGCATCACCCGCCGCATCGTCGACCTCGCAATGGCCTTCGTCGGCTCGCTCAAGGGCGGGCTGGCCTATGTCAACATCCTCGCCAACATGTTCGTCGCCTCGATCCTGGGATCCGCGACCGCTCAGGTCGCAATCATGGCGCAGGTCATGGTCCCCGAGATGGAGCGCAAGGGCTACGACAAGGATTTCGCCGCCGGCCTCACCGCCTATGGCGGCATGCTCGGCCCAATCATCCCGCCCTCGGTGATGTTCGTCGTCTACGCCGTTCTGGCGCAGGTCTCGGTGAGTGACATGCTGATGTCCGGCATCGTGCCGGGCGTGCTCCTGACCGTCCTGTTCTTCCTGATCATCGCTGCCATGGGTTTCGTCTACAACTACCCGGCCGGCGACAAGCTGACCCTGCGCGAGCGCACGAAGATCGTGCTGAACTCCGCCCCGACCTTGCTGATCCCGATCGTCATCGTCGGCTCGATCCTCGGTGGCTTCGCCAATGCGACGGAGGCGGCGGCGGTCGGCTCGGTCGCGGCATTGCTGATCGGCCGCTACTGGACCAGGCAGCTCAGCTTCGGCCAGCTACCGCAGATGATGCTGCGCGCCGGCGTCTATTCCGCGATCGTGCTCTTCCTCGTCGCCGCCGCCGCCGTGTTCTCCTGGGTGCTGGTCTACGGCAAGGTCCCGCAGAGCGTCGCCGCCTCGATCCAGGCGATCGCCAAGGATCCGGTGACCTTCATGCTGCTGGTCAACGTCATCCTGCTGGTCATCGGCACGGTGATCGACGGCATCCCCGGCCTGATCATGACGGTGCCGATCCTCCTGCCGATCGCGACCGAGGTCTACGCCATCGACCCCCGCCATTTCGGCGTGGTCGTGGTGATCAACCTCGTGCTCGGCCTGCTCTCGCCGCCGGTCGGCCTCTGCTTCTTCGTCGCCGCCGCGGTGACGGGGGCCAAGCCCGGCAAGATGTTCCTGGTGACGCTGCCCTTCTTCATCATCTCCTGCGTCCTCCTGGTTCTGCTCTCGATCTACCCATGGCTCTCGCTGGCCCTGGTGAAGTGAGTTCGTCCATCAACCAATAAGGGGAGTTCCGTCATGACCATCTCGCGCCGTCACCTGATCGCCGCCGCCGCTGTCCTGCCGATCGCCAAGCCGGCTCTGCTGCGCGCCCAGAGCAAGGAACTGCGGCTCGGCATCCTCACCCCGAACGGCCACCCCTGGAACCGCGCGGCGGTAAAGGTCGGCGAGATGCTCAAGGCCGAGACCAATGGCCGCCTGAGCCTCACGGTCTTCCACTCCGGCCAGCTCGGCAACGAGGCGGCGATGCTGCAGCAGATGCAGTCCGGTGCGCTCGACATGGGCTGGATCATGGCGGCCGAGCTCGGCTCACGCGTCCCGGCGATCGGTGCGATTACCGCGCCCTATATCGTCGATTCCACCGCCAAGATCGCCAAGCTCGTCCGCCATCCGGTCGCGATGAAGCTCTTCGACGTGCTGCCGCGCGAGACCGGCTGCGTCGGCCTCGCCTGGGGCATCACCGGCATGCGCGCCGTCTTCGCCGCCAAGGAGATCGATGGTGTCGCCGGCATCAAGGGCATGAAGCTGCGCATCAATCCGACGCCGGTCTATCGCGACTTCTACCAGTTGCTTGGTGCCGCCCCGACCCCGATCCCGACGCCGCAGGTCTTCGACGCGATGACCAACGGCCAGGTCGACGGGCTCGAGGCCGATCTCGAATTCTCCTGGAACCAGCGCTTCGACAAGGTCTCGAAGACCATCCTCCAGATGAACGCGATCTTCATGCCGGTGATCGCGCTCGCCTCCGGCCGCGTCTGGCAGGGCATGCCGGCCGCCGACCGCGAGCTGATCACCAAGACCATCAAGGCGGCGCTCGACCAGCAGATCGACGAACTCGCCGTCAACGAGCCCAAGCTCGTCGAGCAGTTCAAGGCGGCGGGTGCCAACTTCAAGCTGGCGAACCCCAAGGACGCGGAGGCCGTTGTCGCGGAGTTCGACAAGATCTGGCTGCCCAAGGCGCCGGTGCTGGCCGAGCTGCGCAAGGCCGGCCAGTCGATCACGGCCTGATCCAGAGCATATTGCGGCCGCCGCGCCCGGCGGCCGTCTGCCCCCTCAAAGCGGACCTTTTTTGTCATGACCCAGAATATCTTCAGCGGGACGATCCCCGCCCTGATGACCCCCTGCACCCCCTCGCGCGACGTCGACTATGACGAGCTCGTCCGCACCGGCCGCCATCTGATCGGCGCCGGCATGTCGGCCGTGGTCTATTGCGGCTCGATGGGCGACTGGCCGCTGCTCACCGACGAGCAGCGCATGGAAGGCGTGCGGCGCCTGGTCGAGGCCGGCATTCCGCTGATCGTCGGCACCGGCGCGCAGAACCCGAAGCGGGCCGCCGCGCTCGCCGCCCATGCCAAGCAGGTTGGTGCCCAGGGCCTGATGATCATCCCGCGCGTGCTTTCACGCGGCTCCTCGGTCCCGGCCCAGCGCGCCCATTTCGAGGCGGTGCTGGAAGCGGCCGTCGACCTGCCTTCGGTGATCTACAACAGCCCGCATTACGGCTACGAAACCCGCGCCGACCTGTTCTTCGCGCTGCGCGAGCGCTATCCGCACCTGCTCGGCTTCAAGGAGTTCGGCGGCGGCGAGGCGCTCTCCTACGCAGCCGAGCACATCACCAGCAAGGACCGCGCCCTGACCCTGATGGTCGGCGTCGACACGCAGGTCACGCACGGTTTCATCCGCTGCGGCGCGACCGGCTCGATCACTGGCATCGGCAACGCCCTGCCGAAGGAAGTGCTCCACCTCGTCGCCCTCAGCGAGAAGGCGGCGGCGGGCGACCCGGAGGCCGAGCGCCGGGCGCTCGAACTGGAGCGCGCCCTCTACGTCCTCTCGAAGTTCGACGAGGGCGTCGACCTCGTGCTGTTCTACAAGCACCTGATGGTGCTCGAAGGCCACGCGGCCTATGCGCTGCACTTCAACGAGAGCGACGCGCTCTCGCTGGCCCAGCGCAATTTCGTCGAGGCCGAATGGCGCCGCTTCAAGAGCTGGTACGCCAACTGGGCCGGCGAGGGCAGGGCCGCGAAGGCGGCTTGAGGTCAGCCGTCATTCTCGGACGAAGCGCCGCATGAAGCGCGCGGGGAACCCTTCTCCCGTGTGGAAGAAGGGCAGGGATGAGGGCCTGCCCTAACCGCGAAAGGCGGCGCGGCACTCCCTCGTTCCGATAATCACCGGCGGTCCCTCACCCCTGCCCCTCTCCCATTCGGGAGAGGGGTTCTGCTGAGCCTATTCCGGATGCCGTTCGTTCCAGGCGGCGGCATATTCCGAACACAGTCGATCGAGCTCGGCCCGGTCGGTCACGCCAGCCGGCCGCGTCCGCGAGGGCGAGGCCTTCTGGAACGGCACATAGCGCTGATGCGCGACACGCCAGATCCGGCGCAGCTCGGCGAGCGGATCGGCATGGTCGTCGACGCGGATGTCGAAGCTCGGCACCGGGTCGTCGGCCCAGATCCGGATGGCGCAGGATTGCCGGCCGCGCTTGTCGCCGCCGGCCTTCTCGCCGGCTTCGAGCGCCACCAGCAGGCGCTCGTCGAAGTCGAGCCCCGAATTCTGGACATAGGCCTTGAGCGTCTCCTGGACGACCTCCGGCCCGGCCAGCATGTTGCCGGCCACCGAGACCTGTGGCCCGTCGACGGCGCCGCACCAGTCGATGCAGGTATTGCCGGTATAGGAGGCGGTCTTGCCGTTGCGGTCGATCAGGTGGATCTGTCGGTGGGCGCGGCCCTCATCGGCGGCGGTGAGGCTGGCGATGATCTCGACGGCCGAGCGCCCTTCCTGCAGCAGCCGCAAGCCGTCGACGCCGTACAGCGGGTTGACGAAGGCCTGTGTCGCGATCGCGCCGACGCGCCCGCAGCCATAGGGGACACGCGACCCCACGGCGAAGGCACAGGTCGAGACGGCGACGCCATAGGCGCCGGTCGCGGCGTCGCGGGCGACGATTGACCATGTCATGGATGCAGAACTCCTACCGACCGGCTGCGTAGGCTTGCATCAGACGCGGGGTCGCGGCCGCGCGCAAGAGACCATTGGCGCTGCGTTCGGCCGCAGTCAGCCGGCCCACCGTCCAGGCCGGAGCCCTTTCCACCGTATGGCCGCGCCGGACGAGCTCGGCCAGCGCGGCCTCGCCGAGGCTCTCCTCGACGGTGATCTGTCCCGGCCGTGCCTCGCGCGGATAGAAGCTCGATGGGAAGTGCTGGGTGTGGAAAAGCGGCAGGTCGATCGCCTCCTGCAGATTGAGGCCATGATGGACCCGGCGCAGGAACATGCCGAGCTGCCATTGTTCCTGCTGGTCGCCGCCCGGCGTGCCGAAGGCGAGGCGCGGCTCGCCGTTCTCGAAGGCAAGACTTGGCGTCAGCGTGGTACGCGGTCGCTTGCCCGGCGCCAGCGAGGAGGGCAGCCCTTCCTGGAGATAGAAGGACTGCGCCCGCGAGTTCAGCGGGAAGCCGAGTTCGGGAATGACGGGCGAGGATTGCAGCCAGCCGCCTGACGGCGTCGCGGCGATCATGTTGCCCCAGCGGTCGATCACGTCGATATGGACGGTGTCGCCGCGGCGCGAGGCGGCGACCATGGAGGCCAGGGTCGGCTCGCCGACGGTCGCGCTGGCGGGGCCGCCGTTCTGGCCGGCAATGCGCAGATTCCCGAGCATCTTCTCGACCTGGCGCTCATAGCCGGCGATCATGCCGGGCCGCAGCTCATGCGAGGCCTGCCCGCCGATCAGCGCGCGGCGTCCGGCGGCGTAGTCGTCCGAGAGCAGCGTGGCCAGCGGTACTTTCACGAAGGCGGGGTCGCCGTAATAGGCCTCGCGGTCGGCGAAGGCGAGCTTCATCGCCTCGACGACATGGTGGACATAATCCGGGCTCGCCGGGCCCATGCCGGCGAGGTCGATGCCCTCCAGGATCTTGAGCGTCTGCAGGAACACCGGGCCCTGGCCCCAGGGCCCGGTCTTGAAGACCTCCCAGCCATGATAAGTCGCGCTCGCCGGCGCCTCGTAGCGCGGCTGCCAGCGCGCCATATCGTCGGCGGTGAGCAGCCCCTTATGGCGCCGGCCCGAGGAATCGAGAACGGCCTCGCCGCGGCAGAAGGCATCCATCGCCTCGGCGACGAAGCCCTTGTACCAGGCGTCATGGGCGGCCTGGATCTGCTCCTGCCGGTCGCTGCCGGCGGCTTCCGCCTCGGCGAGGATGCGCTTGTAGGTCTCGGCCGCCGCCGGATTGCGGAAGAGCTCGCGGTTCTCGGGCACATTGCCGCCCGGCAGATAGACCGCGCCCGATGTCGGCCAGTCGCCGCCGAACAGCTCGGTCAGCCCGGCGATGGTGTCGGAGACGCGCGGCAGCATCGGGTGGCCGTTCTCGAAATAGCCGATCGCCGGCTCCAGCACCTCGCGCAGCTTCAGCCGGCCATGGTCGCGCAGCAGCGCCATCCAGCCGCCGAATGCTCCGGGCACGACCGTGGCGAGCAGGCCGTCACCCGGGATCATGTCGAGCCCGAGCGCCTTGTAGGCCTGGATCGTCGCCGCCTGCGGCGCCGTCCCCTGCGCGCAGAGCACCTCGACCTTCTTGGTTTCGGCCGAATAGAACACCGCCGGCATGTCGCCCCCGGGGCCGACGAGATGCGGCTCGACCACCTGCAGCACGAAGGCGGCGGCGGCGCAGGCGTCGAAGGCGTTGCCGCCCTTCTCCAGCATCGCCATGCCCGAGGCGGTGGCGAGCCAGTGCGTCGAGGTGACGACGCCGAAAGTGCCGAGGATTTCGGGGCGGGTGGTGAACATGGGCATATCCTTGGAGAGGCTGGTCACGTTTCCTTCGGATCGAGCGCGTCGCGCAGCCCGTCGCCGAGGAGGTTGAAGCCGAGCACGGCGAGGAAGATCGCGGCGCCGGGGGCGACCGACATCCAGGGCGCCTGCTCCATGAAGTTCTTGGCGACGTTGAGCATCTGGCCCCAGGACGGGGAAGGCGGCTGCTGGCCGAGGCCGAGGAAGGAGAGGGCTGCTTCGAGGATGATCGCCTGCGCCATGAACAGCGTCGACTGCACCACGATCGGCGGCAGCGTGTTCGGCGCGACATGGCGGAACAGGATGACGGAATCGCGCACGCCGACGGCGCGGGCGCCCTCGACGAAATCCTCGGTCTTGACGCTGATCACCTGGCCGCGGACCAGCCGGATGAAGATCGGCACCGCCGAGAGGCCGATCGCGATCATCGCATTGGTCAGCGACGGGCCGAGCACTGCGGCGAAGGCGATGGCGAGGATCAGGAAGGGGCAGGCGAGCAGCGCCTCGGTAATGCGCGAGATCACCGCATCGACCCAGCCGCCATACCAGCCGGCCGCGAGCCCGACCGGAACGCCGACGCCAAGCGCGATCAGCACCGAGACAATGCCGGCGAGCAGCGAGGCCTGCGCGCCGAAGAACAGGCGCGAAACCTGGTCGCGGCCGAGCTCGTCCGTACCGAACCAGTGCAGCGCCGAGGGCGGCTTGCGGATGGCGAGGAAGTTCGACTTCAGGGGGTCGGCGAGCGGCAGCAACGGCGCGAGCAGCGCCATCAGCACGAAGACGAGCACGATCGTGCCGCCGATCAGCGCGGCCCGGTTGCGCCGGAGCTTGCGCCAGGCGCGGCGCAGCGGCGTTTCGGCGCCCGCGGAGCGGCCGGCGGCGCCGGCAGGAAGCGCAGCGTCCGCCATCAGGCCGTCCTCAGGCGCGGATTGACCAGGACATAGAGCACGTCGGCGACGAGGTTCATGAAGATGAAGCCGATGGCGGTGCACAGCACCACGCCCTGGACGACGCCGTAGTCGCGGTTGAAGACCGCATCGACGATCAGCTTGCCGAAGCCGGGAATGGTGAAGATCTGCTCGGTGAGCACGGCGCCGGCCAGCAATTCGCCGAACAGCAGGGTCGACAGCGTGATGATCGGCACCAGCGCGTTGGCGAGCGCGTGCTTGTTGACCACCTTGCGCTCGTCGAGCCCCTTGGCGCGGGCGGTGCGGATATAGTCGGAGCGCAGCACCTCCAGCATCGCCGAGCGAGTGTGGCGCATGATGAAGGCGGCGAGCCCGCCGCCGAGCACGAAGGCCGGCATGATCAGCCGCTCGATCGCCCCCCAGGGATTGCTGAAGATCGATTCGTAGCCCGAGGGCGGCAGCAGCTTGAGCTCGACCGAGAACAGCAGGATCAGCATGATTCCGAGCCAGAAATTCGGGATCGAGAGCCCGGACAGCGCCAGGGCGCTGGTCGAGTAATCGACAAAGGTGCCCTTGCGCCGTGCGGCCAGGATGCCGGCGGGAATGCCGATGCCGATCGCGATGATGATCGAGGCGGTGGCGAGTTGGATCGTCACCGGCAGCTTCTGCAGGATCAGGTTCAGCACCGGCTCGCCGGTGCGCAGCGAGCGGCCGAAATCGCCCTGCACGACCTGCCCGAGCCAGGCGAAGAACTGGACGACGATCGGATCGTCCATCCGATAGATCTCGCGCAGCCGCGCGATCACCTCCGGGTCGCGCTCCTCGCCGGCAATGACAAGGAACGGATCGCCCGGCAGCGCCCTTTGCAGGGCGAAGACGAAGAGCGACACCAGGAACAGCGTCGGGATCGCGATCAGGACGCGCCGGCCGATCAGGGCGAGCATGGCGTGCTTCCGGATTCGCCGTCATCCCGGCCGCAGCCCTCGGGACCGACCTTCGGTCTGCCCAAGGACAAGCTCCGCGGAGCGCCGAGATCGATTATCGAGCACGACGCCCTTCGATCGATCCCGGAGCGACCTTCGGTCGTCCGGGATGACGGCGCAATTGGTGCTGGCAGGAGCAAGGCCGTTACGACCGCTTCAGTCCGGCGAGACGGATCATCCCGTCGGGATTGATCACGAAGCCTTCGATGTTCGAGCGCAGGGCGAAGAAGACGGTCTGGTTGTAGAGATAGACGATCGGCAGTTCGTCGGTGAGGATCTTCTGCGCCGCGTCGTAGCGCTTCTTGCGCTCGGCCACGTCGTAGATGGTCCGGGCCTCGTCGAGCAGCTTGTCGACCTCGGCGTTGGAGTAACGCCCATCGTTCTGGTTGCCCTTGGTGGTGACGAACTGGTGGATGTTGCCGTCCGGGTCGATGCGGCCCGACCAGCCGATCCGGCTCATCTGGAACTTGCCCTGCTGCTGGTCGCGCAGCTGGCTGGCGAACTCGGTCGAGCGGATCTGGATGTCGATGCCGACCTCCTGCGCCATCGCCTGGATGACCTGGCCGAGCTGCGCGTCGACGGGGTTGTTGGTGACGAAGAGCTCGACCGAGACCTTGCTCTGGCCGGCCTCCTTGAGCAGCGCCTTGGCCTTGGCGACGTCGCGCTCGGGCACCGGCAGCTTGGCGTCGACGAAGGTGCTGGTCGGCGGGAAGGGCTGGATGATCGGCGCATAGAGCCCCTCGAACACCACCTGGCTCAGCACCTTGCGGTCGATCGAGAGCGAGAGCGCCTGGCGGACGCGCTTGTCCTTGCCCATCGGCTGGTTGGCGGCGTCGGTATGGTTGGTGTTGATGGTGATGCCCTGGTAGCCGAGATTGGGCATGCTTGCGACCTTGAGCGTCTTGTCGCCCTGCGCCGATTTCACGTCGGTCGGCGCGAGGCGCTCCAGCATATCCAGCTCACCGGCGCGCAGGTTCGCGAGCCTGACCGTGGTGTCGGGGATGGCGCGGTAGATCACCCGGTCGAAATGGTAGTTCGCCGCTTCCCAATGCCCCTTGAACTTGTCGAGCACGATCCGGTCGTTCTGGACGCGCTCGACGAACTGGTTGGGGCCGGAGCAGACCGGCTTGGCGCCGATATCGGCGCCAAGGCTCTTGGGCGAAAGCATCATGCCGGCGCGGTCGGTGAGCTGGGCGAGCAGCGTCGCGTCCGGCCGCTTCAGCTTCATCGCGATCGTGGTCGGATCGACCACGCTGATGCTCTCGATCGAGGCGAGCTCGGATTTGCGCAGCGAGTCGGGCAGCGTCATCGCCCGTTCGAGATTGGCCTTGGCGGCGGCGGCGTCGAAGGCCTCGCCATCGTGGAACTTGGCGTCGCTGCGCAGCTTCATCGTCAGCGTCAGGCCGTCGTCGGAGAACGACCATTCGGTGGCGAGCCTCGGGACGATCTTCAGCTCGGGCGTGATGTCGAGCAGCTTGTCGCACAGGCCCTTGAAGACGATGCGGCCGACGAAGGTGCGCGCCTTGTGCGGGTCGAGCACATCCGGGTCTTCCTGCAGGCCGATGCGCAGGGTCGAGGGCGACTGGGCCAGCGCCGGCAGGGCGGAAAGGCCGATAAGGGCGGCGGAAGCGAGCAATGCGAAGCGTTTCATCGTAACGTCCCCTCTTGTTGTCGTTCTATTGCGGTGGTGCCGCGCCTCCTGCGGCCTGCGCAGCGGCGAACAGCGCGATGCGGCGGCGGCGGTTCTGGCTTTCCGGCGGTAGCGCCAGGCCAGTGGGCTGACCGGCAGCGATCTCCTCGGCGAAATGGCAGGCGACGGCATGGCCGGAGGCGCTGTCCCGCAGCGACGGATGCTCTTGCCGGCAGCGCTCGCGGGCATGCGGGCAGCGCGGATGGAAACGGCAGCCTGGCGGCGGATCGGTCGGGCTCGGCAGGTCGCCTTCCGTGATCGGCTCGGCGCTGCGGGCGCGCGGGTCCGGCACCGGGATCGCCGCCATCAGCATGCGCGTGTAGGGGTGGAGCGGCCGCGAGAACAGCGTGGCCGCCTCCGCCAGCTCGACGATCTCGCCGAGATACATCACCGCGACCCGGTCGCTGGTGTGGCGGATCACGGCGAGGTCGTGCGCGACCAGGATGATGGTCAGCCCGAACTCGGCCTTGAGGTCCTCGAGCAGGTTGATCACCTGGGCGCGGATCGAGACGTCGAGCGCCGAGACCGGCTCGTCGCCGATCAGCAGGCTCGGGCCGCAGGCGAGCGCCCGGGCGATGCCGATGCGCTGGCGCTGGCCGCCGGAGAATTCATGCGGATAGCGGTTGGCATGGTCGGGCAGCAGGCCGACCTTGGCGAGCAGTTCGGCGACGCGCGCCGCCTTCTCCTTGCCGTTGGCGATGCCATGGACGGACAGCGGCTCGCCGATCAGCTCGCCGACGCTCATGCGCGGGTTGAGCGAGGCATAAGGGTCCTGGAAGATCATCTGCATGCGCCGCCTGAGCCGGCGCATCTCCTCGGCGGGAAGGGCGGTGATGTCCCGGCCCTCGAACCGGATCGTGCCCGCGGTCGGCTCGATCAATCGCAGCAGCAGGCGCGACAGGGTCGACTTGCCGCAGCCGGATTCGCCGACGATGGCGAAGGTCTCGCCGCGCCGGACCTGGAAGGAGACGTTCTCGACCGCCCGGACCAGCGGCGCCCTGGCGAAAAGCGAAGGCTTCTTCGCCTTGAAATGGCGGGTGAGGCCGCGGGCCTCGACCATCGTCTCCGCGCCCCTGTCGCTCATGCCGCCACCATGGCGAGGTCCTCGACCGGTGCCCGGAAGCAGGCAGCCCTGTGCCCCCCGCCGAATTCCCGCAGCGGCGGGCGGCTCTCGGTGCATTCGGGCGCGACGAAGGGGCAGCGCGAGGCGAAGCGGCAGCTCTGGGGCCAGCGCGCCGGCGGCGGCACCGCACCGGGAATGGCCGCGAGCTTGCCCTGGCGCGGCCCGAGCGAGGGCAGGGAGCCCATCAGCCCGAGCGTATAGGGATGCTGCGGATCCTCGAAGATCCGCTCGACCGGGCCCTGCTCGACGATGCGGCCGGCATACATCACCGCGACCTCGTCGGCGACTTCGGCGACGACGCCGAGATCATGCGTCACCAGGATCATCGCCGTGCCGGCCTCCTCCTGGAGGTCGCGGATCAGCTTCAGGATCTGTGCCTGGATGGTGACGTCGAGCGCCGTCGTCGGCTCGTCCGCGATCAGCAGCTTCGGGCTGTTGGCGAGGGCCATGGCGATCATGGCGCGCTGGCGCATGCCGCCCGACATCTGGTGCGGGTAGGCGTTCATCCGCGCCTCCGGCGCCGGAATTCGGACCTTGCGCAGCATCTCGATCGCGCGTCGGCGGGCTTCCTCGGGCCCCACCTGATGATGGCAGAGCACGGCCTCGGCAAGCTGGTCGCCAATGGTGAAAGCCGGGTTCAGCGACGTCATGGGCTCCTGGAAGATCATCGCCATCCGGTTGCCGCGCAGCTGCATCAGCCGTTCCGCCGGGGCGCCGAGGATCGCCTCGCCCTCCAGCGCAACGGAGCCGGAGGTGATGCGTGCCGGAGGGGAGGCGAGCAGGCCCATGATCGCCAGCGAGACCAGGCTCTTGCCGCAGCCGGACTCGCCGACGAGGCAGAGCGTGCGTCCGGCTTCCACCGAAAAGCTCAAGCCGTCGACCAGCGAAAGCCCTTCCGGCAGCCCATCGAAGCGGATCGACAGATCCTCGACGGCAAGCACCGGGGCTCCGGCCGGGGCCGGCCGGCCTGTTGTTTCCTGTTCGGCCTTGTTCCGGTCAGCCATGCGAGTTGGTCCCACGCGGAACCAGCGTGGCGCATTCCACGGTCCGCGTCGATAGCATCGCCGCTAACAGCACAGCTCTGACCCCTCGCGCTTTTTTCAAGCTTGCATGCATCCTGCCCCGCCGGCGGCGGCGGACGCAAGTAAGTGGCCATTCCACGGTGTTGCCGTGGCATGCATGGCTGAGGCGCGGTCAGGTCTGTCGCATCGCGGGGGAACTCTGTTATTCAGGCGCGCGTCCGGCGATCCTCCGGACGAGCCGACGACCTGAAGAGCCGACGAGGAAGCGCAAGACCATGCTGCTGGGTGTGATCGCCGACGACATGACCGGGGCGACCGATGTCGCGCTGATGCTGAACCGCGCCGGCATGCGCACCCTTCAGGTCATCGGCGCACCGGCAAAAGGGGCGAAACTTCCCGAGGCGGATGCCGTTGTCGTCGCCCTGAAGTCGCGCACCAATCCGGTCGCCGAGGCCGTCGCCGATTCGCTCGCCGCCTGCGAGGCCCTGCTCGCCGCCGGCGCCCGCCAGATCCTGTTCAAGTATTGCTCGACCTTCGATTCGACCGCGCAGGGCAATATCGGCCCGGTGGCGGACGCGTTGATGCAGCGCCTCGGCGCCAGCCAGGCGATCGTCTGCCCGGCCTTTCCGGCCAATGGCCGCTCGATCTTCCAGGGCTACCTCTTCGTCGGCGCCGTGCCGCTGCATGAAAGCTCGATGAAGGACCATCCGCTGACGCCGATGCGCGATTCCAACCTGATGCGCCTGATGGGCGCGCAGACGCAGCATCCGGTCGGCCTCGTCGCCTATTCGGCCGTCTCGCAGGGGGCGAGCGCGGTGCGCAAGCGCCTGGCCGAGCTCGCGGCCGACGGCGTCCGCTATGTCGTCACCGACGCGCTCGACAACGGCCATCTGATGGTGCTCGGCGAGGCGATCTCCGACCATGTCCTGCTCACCGGTGGCTCCGGCATCGCGATGGGCCTGCCCGAGAACTTCCGCAAGGCGGGGCTGCTGCCCTGGCGCGAGACCGCGACGCATCTCTCCGCATCGGCCGGGCGCGCCGGCATCATCTCCGGCAGCTGCTCGACCGCGACGCGCGGCCAGATCGCTGCGGCCCGCGCTGCCGGCATTCCCGCGTTGAAGGTCGATCCGCTCGCCCTGGCCGACGGCTCGCAGAAGGCGGCGGATCTCGCCGCCTGGGCGCTCGCCCAGCCGGCCGACAAGCCCTTCCTGGTCTATTCGAGCGACGATCCGGCCGAGGTCGCCTCCGTCCAGGACAAGCTCGGCCGCGAGAAGGCCGGCGAGACCGTCGAGCACGCTTTCGAGGAGACGGCGCGTCTTTTGATCGCGGGCGGTGTTTCCCGCCTGCTCGTTGCAGGCGGTGAGACCTCGGGCGCGGTGGTGCAGGGGCTCGATGTGCGCACCCTGGAAATCGGGCCGGAGATCGATCCGGGCGTGCCCTGGACCCGCGTCGTCGACGGTCCCGAGCTGGTGGTCGCGCTGAAATCGGGCAATTTCGGCGCGCCCGACTTCTTCCTCAAGGCCTGGGACCTGCTGCGCTGAGGCAGGGCGGCGCGCGTTTGCACTGCGGGAAACTCGTATAGGATACGGGTAGATCGGAGCGGGGGCAGGCATGGACATGGCGTTTCTCGGTGATCTCCTGACGAGCGTCGCTGATCGCGGACGGGCGCTGATCAATTTCGAGCGCTTTGCGTCCGGCCGTCGCGAACCGCTGGCCAAGCTCTGCGAGCATCTGCTCTCGGGGCGCGGCGAGGCCTCGGGCATGGCGCTGGCGCAGGCGGTGCTGGAGGAATGGGAGCGGCTCGACGCAGCCGCCCGGCTTACCTTCTTCCAGATGCTTCAGGACCGCTTCGGGCCCGACCATGATCGACTCGAAGCCGCGATCGCGCGCTATCGCGAGACGCCCGACGCGAGCGCGGTGTCGGAGCTGCACCTCGCCTCCGAGCCGCGCCGGCAGGAACTCTTCCGCCGGCTCAACCTGGCGCCCGGCGGCACCCATGTGCTGGTCCGGATGCGCGAGAGCCTGCTCCAGATGCTGGAGACTGAGCCGGGGCTGTCGGTGGTCGATGCCGACTTCCGGCATCTCTTCGCCTCCTGGTTCAATCGCGGCTTCCTGGTGCTGCGCCGGATCGACTGGCACACCCCGGCCAATGTGCTCGAGAAGATCATCCGCTACGAGGCGGTCCACGCCATCGAGGACTGGGATGATCTGCGCCGCCGGCTCGAGCCGGCGGACCGGCGCTGCTTCGCCTTCTTCCACCCGCAGCTCGTCGACGAGCCGCTGATCTTCGTCGAGGTCGCGCTGACCGGCGAGATCCCGCGGCGTATCGACGATCTGCTCAGCGAGCAGCGCGAGGTCCTGCCGGCCTCGGCTGCGACCACGGCGGTGTTCTACTCGATCTCGAACTGCCAGGAGGGCTTGCGCGGCATCTCCTTCGGCAATTTCCTGATCAAGCAGGTGGCCGAGGACCTGAAGCGCGAATTGCCGGGGCTCGACGTCTTCGTGACCCTCTCGCCCGTGCCCGGCTTCGCGCGCTGGCTCGGCAAGGAGCTCAGCGAGCCAGCGGCGCTCGGCCTCGGCAACGAGGAGGCTGCGGTGCTGATGGCCAAGCCCGCCGAGGTCGCGGCGCTCGACGATGCCGGCCGCGCAAGGCGCGACAAGCTCCTCGGCCAGATGATGGCGCAGTACATGCTGCGGGCGCGCACAAGCTCGGGCCGGGTGATCGACCCGGTCGCGCGCTTCCATCTCGGCAATGGCGCGAGGCTGGAGCGCATCAATGTCGGCGGCAACTTGGCGGAGCGCGGCCTGCGCGAGTCGCATGGGGTGATGGTCAACTACCGCTATGACCTTGCCGATATCGAGGCCAATCACGAGGCTTTCGCCAGCCGCAGCACGGTCGTCGCCTCGTCCGCCGTGAAGAAGCTCCTGCGCCCGGCCGGCGCCTGAACATCACGAACTGACATTGCCTGAAAGGACCCGCACTCATGGGTAACCACCTCTTCGATCTCGTCCGGGCCCGGATTCCGGCGCCGGAAGCACGTTTCGCGCTGATCGATGACGGCCGGGTCTTCAGCTATGCCGATATGGTCGCGGCTTCCGGCCGTTACGCCAGTGCGCTGGTCGCGCTCGGCGTCAAGCCGGGCGATCGCGTCGCGGTCCAGGTCGAGAAGAGCATCGAGGCGCTGATGCTCTATCTCGGCACGGTCCGTGCCGGCGCCGTCTTCCTGCCGCTCAACACCGCCTACACCCCGGCCGAGATCGAGTATTTCCTCGGTGATGCCGAGCCGGCCGTCTTCGTCTGCGATCCCGCCAAGGCGCAGGCGCTGAAGCCCTATGCAGACAAGGCCGGCGCGAAGCTGGAGACGCTCGGCGTCGGCACCGGCAGCCTGCTCGACAAGGCCGCCGCCGCATCCGCCGACTTCGCCGATGTCGCGCGCGGCGCCGACGATCTCGCCGCGATCCTCTACACCTCGGGCACGACCGGCCGCTCCAAGGGAGCGATGCTCAGCCACGACAATCTCTCGTCCAACGCGCTGGCGCTGGTCGACTACTGGCGCTTCGGCAAGGACGACGTGCTGCTGCACGCACTGCCGATCTTCCACACGCACGGCCTGTTCGTCGCCACCAACACGGTGCTGTTCTCCGGTGCCTCGATGATCCTGCTGCCGAAGTTCGACCCGGAGCAGATCTTCAAGTACCTGCCGCAGGCGACCTGCATGATGGGCGTGCCGACCTTCTATGTCCGCCTGCTTCAGGACAAGCGCCTCGGCAAGGACACAACGGCCCATATGCGCCTGTTCGTTTCCGGCTCGGCGCCGCTGCTGGCCGAGACCCATCGCGAATGGCGCGAGCGCACCGGCCACGCCATCCTCGAGCGCTACGGCATGACCGAGACCAATATGAGCACCTCGAACCCCTATGCGGGCGATCGGGTTGCCGGCACGGTCGGCTTTCCGCTGCCGGGGGTCTCGGCGCGCGTCGTCGATCCCGAGACGGGCAAGGAGCTCGCCCGCGACGAGATCGGCATGATCGAGGTCAAGGGCCCGAACGTCTTCAAGGGCTATTGGCGCAACCCCGAGAAGACCAAGGCCGAATTCCGCGAGGACGGCTTCTTCATCACCGGTGACCTCGGCAAGATCGACCCGGCCGGCTACGTCCATATCGTCGGGCGCGGCAAGGACCTGATCATCACCGGCGGCTACAACGTCTATCCGAAGGAAGTCGAGACCGAGATCGACGAGATGCCGGGCGTGATTGAAAGCGCCGTGATCGGCTGCCCGCACCCGGATTTCGGCGAGGGCGTCACCGCGGTTGTCGTGGTGAAGTCCGGTGCCGACATCACCGCGGCCTCGATCTCGAAGGCGCTCGACCAGCGCCTCGCCAAGTTCAAGCTGCCGAAGGAGGTCTTCATCGTGCCGGAGCTGCCGCGCAACACCATGGGCAAGGTCCAGAAAAACCTGCTGCGCGACACCTACAAGGATATCTACGCCAAATAGGCGAGGACGGGGAAAGCCCGGATTCAAGCCTGGTCATCCCGGGCGGACGAAGTCCGACCCGGGATCCATGCCGGAACGGTTCAGGCATGGATCCCGGATCGGCGCCGCTGGCGCGGCTCGTCCGGGATGACGAAGAATCTGTTCAGGCGCCCGCGGGCGCCGGGCACCTGATCTCGATCGTCTCGCCATCGGCCGGGATCCGCAGCCGATCCTCGCCGATTCCGTGCGCCTGCGCCGCCTGCCGCAACGCCGCGCGGCTGACGGTGGCGTGGTCGAGCGCCTCCATATGGGTCGCGATCACGACGGCGGCAGGGTGCGTCTCGCAGAGTTCCAGCGTCTGTTCCGCGTCCATCACGATCAGCGTGTCGTCCCATTTCGCGCCGCAGGAATGGGAGACGATCACCTCGGGCGCCGTCGCCGCGACTGCGTCGCGCAGAGGCGGGTAGAGCACGCTGTCGCCGCACCAGTAGAGCGTCGGTTCGCCCGGTGCTTCGAAGGTCAGCCCCATCACCTTTCCCATCTTCTCGACCACGGCGCCCGTGCCGTGCTGGGCCGGCTGGCGCGTGATCACGATCGGGCCGAGGCGCAGGAAATGCTCGAGCGGGGTCACGTTGGTGAAGCCAGCGGCCCGGATCGTCTCCTCGTCGCCTGGCTGGCAGAGCACCGGCAGCTCCTTCGGAATCCGCTCTTTCGCGACCGCATCGAAATGGTCGGCATGCAGATGCGAGACGATGACCTGGTCGACACCGGCAAGAATGCTCTCGATCGGTTCCGGGAGGTCGACCATCGGATTCTGCGAGCGGCCGGTGAAGGAAGGCCGGCTGTGCTTGGCGCCTAGATCGGGGTCGATCAGCAGCGTCCGGCCGGCATAGGTGAGCTTGAGCAGGGCGTTGCGCAGGAGCTGGATCTGCATGGCGGTTCCTAGGCAGGTGGATCGGTCCCTGCCGATCCTTCCGCCAAAGCCCCGCCGCGACCAGTTCCGATTTGTGAAGGAAACTGCATCGCGGCGTTAGGCTCGTTTCGGATTTCTGCAGACACAGGGTAGGGCGCTGGCCGCCGATCAGGCCGCGAACTGCCCGTAGGGCACGCTGTTGCGGGCGCTGCGCAGGGCGCTCGCCCACCAGTGCAGTTGTCCGAGCATCGTCGCCATCGCCCGCTCGGCCCGTTCCGCATCGGCGAGCCGGCCGGTCTCGTCGAACTGGTTCCAGGCATTGGCGAAGCAGACGCCGTCGCGGATCGTCGCGGCGTGTTGCTCGGCGAGGACGAGGCGCAGTTGCTCGACCGCGCGAAGGCCCGCCGAGACCCCGCCATAGGAGACGAAGGCAACCGGCTTGCCGCGCCATTCCGGGCCGGTGTCGTCGATCATCGCCTTAAGCGGTGCCGGGAAGCTGCGGTTGTATTCGGGGGTCACGACGATGAACGCGTCGGCACGGCCGAGCCGGATCTTGACCTCCGCGAGGTCGTGCACGGCGGGATCGATCGCTTCGGCCGAGAACGGGCCTTCGCCCTCGACCTGGGCCAGCGTCCAGCCGGCGACCTTGTCGCAAAGGCGGCCTTCGCGTGAGCTGCCGTAGATCACGGCAAGGTGGATGGCGGGCGTGAGCCGGCGATGCATGGAAGGCGCTCCTTGGGCTGGCGAACCAGCGGAGCATTTCGTATAAGACCTCAACCAAGGTTGAGGTCAAGTGCCATGGCCGCAAAGGCAAGCAAGGTTTTTGCTGAGGATCTGAGCGTCGGCGAGGTGGCGCGGCGCAGCGGCCTTGCAGTCTCCGCCCTCCACTTCTACGAGGCGGAGGGGCTGATCCGCAGCCGCCGCAGCGCCGGAAACCAGCGCCGCTACGCGCGTGAGGTGCTGCGCCGGGTCGCGATCATCAAGGTCGCCCAGCGGACCGGCATTCCGCTGAAGACGATCCGCGAGGCCTTCCAGACCCTGCCGGCCGAGCGCACCCCGACGGCCGAGGACTGGAGTCGGCTTTCCGCGGCATGGAAGGTCGAGCTGGAGCGGCGCATCAAGCGCCTGACCAATCTGCGCGACCATCTCACCGACTGCATCGGCTGCGGCTGCCTCTCGGTGAAGAGCTGCCCCTTACACAATCCCTGGGACGAGCTCGGACAGCAGGGGCCGGGGCCGAGATTGCTCGATCCGGATTAAGGCTGCGGCCGTCTCTGAGGCGCGGCGTCTCCACCGTCATGGTCGGGCCCGTCCCGACCATCCGCGTCTTGCTTGGCGAAGTCCGGTGTTCAAGACGTGGACGCTCGCCACAAGGGCGAGCATGACGCGCTGGGTCGATGTCGCGTGTGGGTGGACGCTTCGCCAAGCCAGCCTCCCGTGAAGGCGGGATTTCACCCTGCGTTGTGGAGCTTTTCCAGCGGGAACTTCGCGACATCGGCGAGCAGCTCGACGAAACCCTTGGCCTGGAAGGCGGCCGTCGCCTCGCCCTTCGCCGCGGTCGCGAGGCTGGCATCGCCGACGGCGCCGGACGGGTTCACGTCCTGCGCCATCCAGGCGAAGGGGTGGGCCCCCGTCGGCCGCAGCCACTTGTATTCGTCGGCCATCGCGACCGTCAGCGGCTCGAAGCGGCCGGCCTTGCTTATGTCGACGAGGTCTGGCCGGAAATGCAGCATCAGCGCGGTCTCGACGTCGCCGCCATGGATGCCGTGCAGCGCGTCCATGGGCTCGAACACGCCCGGCGGCAGGCCGAAATTGCTCCAGGAGGTCGAGACCGCGAGCATGCCGTGGCTGACGCGCAATTCGCGGGCGACGACCTTCATCGGGTCGACATTGCCGCCATGCGAGGTGACGAGGACGAGCTTGCGCAGCCCGGCGCGCTTCACACTCTCGCCGATCTCGATCCAGCTGCGGATCGCGCTTTCCCAGGAGAGGGTGAGCGTGCCCGGCGAATGCAGGTGCTCGTTCGACTTGCAGATCGCCAGCGTCGGCAGCACCAGCACGTCGAGCCCGGCCGGAACCTGCGGCATGGCCAGCGCCAGCATCGCATTCATCACGGTGGTGTCGACCGAGACGGGGAGGTGCGGGCCGTGCTGCTCGATCGCCGCCAGCGGCAGCACGGCGATGGTGGAGTCGGGCGAGAGCCCCTGGAAATCGGTGGTCTTCAGATCGCCCCAGAAGCGCGCGCTCATCTCGTCTGGTCCTTGCTAGGCCGGTGTCAGGTCCCGTCGCTGTCTTCTACATCGCAAAGCCCGCGCGGGAACCCGCCTTCGCGCACGCCGGGGAGGCAAGGCACGCGGCTTAGCTGTGGATCGCGCCGGTTCAGGCGGCGTCATGCATGGACAAGCTCTGCCGGAGCCGCTGTCTGGCGCTTGTGTGCCGGCCGGGCTGGAGGCATTCTCCGCCGGTCGCCGCCCAGCGCTCGTGCGTCGCCCGCCGCGAGCCGCCACCCTGGTCAGTTGCGGAAGGGATTTCAGACATGACGATGAAGTATCGCCTGGATCGGCGCGCCGCGCTCGGTCTGATCGGTGGTTCGGCCGCTTCGGTGCTGATCCCGGTTCCCGGTGCGCGCGTCAACGCGCAGACGCTGGACAAGGTCAGCTACCAGACCAACTGGCGTGCCCAGGGCGAGCATGGCGGCTTCTATCTCGCCGCCGCCAACGGCATCTACAAGAAGTACGGGCTCGACGTCGACATCCGCCCGGGCGGCCCGCAGCAGAACCCGACCCAGCTCCTGCTCGGCGGGCGCGTCGATATGATCATGGGCAATTCGCTGGAAGCGCTGCATTTCGCGCAGGAGGGCATTCCCTTCCTCTGCATCGCCTCGATCTTCCAGAAGGACCCGCAGGTCCTGATCTCGCATCCCGGCCAGGGCAATGATTCGCTCGCCGCCCTGAAGGACAAGCCGATCCTGATCGGCGCGCAGGGCAGGGTGGCCTTCTGGCCCTTCCTGAAGCTGAAATTCGGCTATCGCGACGAGCAGGTCCGGCCCTACACCTTCAACATGGCGCCGTTCCTCGCGGACAAGAAGCTGTCGCAGCAGGGCTTCCTCTCCTCCGAGCCCTTCGCCATCCGCAAGGCCGGCGTCGAGCCGGTGGTGCATCTCCTCGCCGATGCCGGCTTCGAGAACTACAACACCACCATCACCATCTCGAAGAAGATGGTCGACGAGAAGAAGGACCTGGTTCAGCGCTTCGTCACCGCCTCGCTGGAAGGCTGGGCCGAGTACATGAAGGGCGGGCCGGGCATCGCCGCGGCCAATGCCCGGATCCTGAAGGACAACCCGGACATCGACCAGGAAAAGCTCGACTACGCCCTCAAGGCGATGAGCGATAACGGCATCGTGCTGTCCGGCGACGCGCTCACCCTCGGCATCGGCGCGATGACCGATGCGCGCTGGGAGCGCTTCTACAACAGCATGACCCAGGCCGGGGTCCTCCCGGCCGGCGTCGACTTCCGCAAGGCCTACAGCCTGGAATTCGTCAACAAGGGCGTCGGCAAGGCCTGATCGCCATAGCCTCCGGGCTCCACCGCTGCGACGGTCGCAGGCCGGAGCGGGGGAAGCTTCTGGGGATGACAGCCCGGCATGACCGCAGCGCGCTTTGCGTCGCGGCTCATCCGGGTTATCGCCATTCCAAACAAGCCCTTACCGATTGGACTATCAGGCTTTGGACACGGCCTATCTGAGCACATCCCCGGCGACAGCGACGAGTGGCGCGAGCCCGCTGGTCAGCGTCCGCCGGGTCTCGAAGCAGTTCGCCAACGGCACGCTTGCCGTGCGCGATGTCGATCTCGCCCTCGGCGCGGGCGAGTTCATCAGCCTGCTTGGCCCGTCGGGCTGCGGCAAGTCGACCCTGCTGCGCATGATCGCCGGCCTCGCCAGCCCGAGCACGGGCACGATCGAGTGGAATGGTGCGGCCTCCGATGGCGCGCCGGGTGGCCGCCCCGATCTCGGCTTCGTCTTCCAGGATCCGACGCTGATGCCCTGGGCCAACGCCCTGAGCAACGTCATGCTGCCGCTGACGCTGAAGCATGTGCCGAAGCGCGAGGCGGCCGAGCGCGCCGCCGAAATGCTGGCTCTGGTCGGCCTCAAGGGCTTCGAGAACTCCTATCCGCGCGAATTGTCCGGCGGCATGAAGATGCGCGTCTCGATCGCGCGTGCGCTGGTGATGCGGCCGAAGATCCTGCTGATGGACGAGCCCTTCGCCGCCCTCGACGAGATCACCCGCCACCGCCTCAATGACGACCTGCTCCAGCTCTGGTGGAAGGAACGCTTCACCGCGGTGTTCGTCACCCATTCGGTGTTCGAGTCGGTCTATCTCTCGCAGCGCATCGTCGTGATGGCGGCGCGCCCCGGCCGCGTCATGGCCGATTTTGCGGTCGACGCGCCCTATCCGCGCGACGATCTATTCCGTACCTCGGCCGACTATGCCAGCCTCTGCAGGCTCGCTTCCGGCCGGCTCAAGGAGGCGATCGGCTCATGAGCGCCCCCGCCACAGCTACCCCCGCCCATGACGGTACCGATGCCGAGGCCCGCCCGGTCGTGGACCGGGAGCCGCATCTCTTCGGTCTGCCAGTCAGCGCCTGGCCGCGCCTGCTGGCGCCGCTCTGCATCGGCGCCCTTGCGCTCGGGCTCTGGGAATTCCTCGTCCGCTGGAACGAGGTTCCGTCCTATGTCCTGCCCGGTCCGCTGCTGATCGGCCAGACGCTGGTCACCGACTGGGCGACGCTCTCGGCCTCGCTCTGGGTCACGCTGCGCATCACCTTCATGGCGCTGGCCGCCGCGGTGTTCTTCGGCGTCACGCTCGCCGTGCTGTTCACCCAGTCGAAATGGCTGGAGATGGCGCTTCTGCCCTATGCGGTGATCCTGCAGGTGACGCCGATCGTCGCGATCGCGCCGCTGATCATCATCTGGGCCGGCGATATCGACCTATCCCTGCTGATCTGCGCCTGGATCGTGGCCTTCTTCCCGATCCTCTCCAACACCATCCTCGGGCTGAACTCGGCTGACCATAACCTGGTCGACTATTTCAAGCTGCACGGCGCGACGCGCTGGCAGACGCTGCGCTATCTCAAGCTGCCGGCGGCCCTGCCGTATTTTCTTGCCGGCCTGAAGATTTCGGGGGGGCTGGCCCTGATCGGTGCCGTCGTCGCGGAATTCGTCGCCGGCACCGGCGGCAGCGCGTCGGGGCTCGCCTATCGCATCCTCGAATCCGGCTACCAGCTCAAGATCCCGCGCGTCTTCGCGGCGCTGATCATGATCTCGCTGACCGGGGTCGCGATCTTCCTGGTGACGAGCTGGATCTCGCATCTCCTGCTGCGGCGCTGGCACGAGAGCGCGCTGAAGCGCGAGAGCTGAGCGGCTGCGGCCGCGCCTCCAAGCGCCACTTTCCGTCCAATCGGGTTGTGGCGATCGACCGGCCGCCGCTCAGGCGAAGAACCGGAGCCGTTCCTCGGTGGGCAGTGAATCGATCGCCCGCAGGTCCGCCTCGGAATAGCTGATTTCGAGCCGGGCCGAGCTGGCTGCCGGCCTGGCGGGCACGGCTTCGGCCGGAGAGCCGATATCGCTGAAGACGATGTCCTCGTCGACGATCGGACGACCCGCGAAACGCCGCAGCCCCGGCACCTTGCCGGACAATGTCCCGTCCTGCGCCAGCGGAGCCCGCCTGTGGGTGTCGATCTCGACGATGTCGATATCGCCGGGATCGGTCAGCGAGGGCCGCGTCAGCGGCTGAACCCGTGGTTCGGATGGCGGATCGGCCTGCGCCGGCGCGGCGGACGGCTCCAGGGCGAAGCTCGCGCCGTCGACGACGGCGCGCAGGCTCGAATCGAGCATGGCGACGGTGTCGGCCATCTTCTCGATCTGGTCGGCAGAAGCTTCGACGGTCGCGGTAGCGCTGTAGATCTCGGTCGCGCTGCGGTCGAGCCGGTCGCAGATGTCCGGGGCGGCGCCGCTTTCGCGCAGCGTCCAGGCCGCTTCCTGAATGCCCTCGGCGGCAGCGATGATGTTGGACGCGGCTTCGTGAATGCGTCCCGACAGCCGCGTCGACGACAGGTTGCCGACGCCGGCACGATCGAGATCCTCGCGCAGCTCGGCGATCGCCCGCGCTGCCTCGGGAAAGCCGACGCCGGCATCGAAGGCCGGCTTCGGTGCTGCGAAAAGACCTTCGAGCCTTGCTATGGCGGAAAGCACCTGTTCGGTGTCGGCCTGCCGGTTGCGCTTGGCATATTCTGCGAGGAACCAGCGGCCACGCCCGGTTTCCATCACCGCATCGGCGATGGCGGCGTAGTCCATCTCGCTCAGCGGGGTCAGCGAACGCGCGTCGCTCATGGCAAGGCTGCTCTCCACGGGCTGGTCAAATCGCGTCTGGCCGATCGAAGATGCCCATCCGGCAATCTGCTGGTGATTCTTTAAGAAATCGCTGCCAAGGGCATGTCCTTCTCCTCATCATCCGGGTCGGGCCCCAGCCGCTGGCTTGCCGCGCGCCTGTCGCTGATGCACGGGCTGAACTTCGTCGGCATCGGCTTCTATCTGCCGTTCTTTCCGATCTGGCTCGGTTCGAAGGGGCTGAGCGATGTCGATATCGGCTACGTTCTGGCGACTCCGATCCTGGTTCGCGTGCTGGCGGCATCCTGGATCACCGGTCTCGCCGATCGGCATATCCCGCCGGTGCTGCTGTTGGCCCTGCTGAACGCTTGCGCGGCCGCAGCCTATTTCGGACTCTCCAGGCTCGATACCCTCGTCCCGATCGCGCTCGTGACCACGCTCGCGGCGGTCGCACTCTCCGGGGTCGTGCCGCTCGCCGACATCCTGACGACGACGCAGGTTCGCGCCGGCCGCTTGCGCGACTATGGCAGGGTCCGGCTCTGGGGCTCGGTCACCTTCGTGCTCGGCAACATCGCCGGTGGCTACCTCGTCGCGCGCCACGGCGCCTGGCCGATCCCGCTGGTGCTGGCCGGCTGCAGTCTGATGGCGGCGCTCGCGGCCTTGCAGGCGCCGCCGCCTCCGGCCACAGCGGTGGCGGCGGGCGGACAAGGCGCGGCGGCGCGCGGCTTCTCGACCACTTTCTGGCTGGCGGTGACGGCCGCGGCCTGCGTCAACGCCACCCATGCCGCCCTTTATGCCTTCGGCTCGCTGCACTGGCGCAGCCTCGGCTTCAGCGACGAGCGGATCGGCTTTCTCTGGGCGATTGCCGTCGTCGCCGAGATCGGCGTCTTCCTGTTCGTCGGCAGTATCGCCGCGCGCGGTGCCGGTGGCCTGCGCTGGATCATCGTCGCCGCTCTGGCGGCTGCGCTGCGCTTCGGCGCCATGGCGTTCGATCCCGGCTTTTCCGCTACCGTCGGGCTTCAGCTGCTGCACGGTGTCAGCTTCGCCTGCGCTCATCTCGGCGCGCTCGCCGCGGTCTCGGCCCTGGCCCCGGAGACACGCCGGGCTGCGGCGCAGGGCCGGCTGGTGGCGGTGGGCGCGCTCGCAATGGGCTCGCTGACGGTGCTCTCCGGCTATCTCTACCGGCTGCTCGGCCCCGGTGTCTTCCTTGCCATGGTTCCGGTCGCGCTGATTGGTGCGGGGCTGGCGACGCTTGCCATTGCAAGGTTGCGCAGCGATACAGGCCGGGGGTGACAGATTCGATCGCAAAGGGCGCGCAAACCCTCATGGCTGTCGTCGACGACGCTGAACCGCAGGCGATCTATCGCGATGATGACGGCGTATTGGCGGTTGCCCTGGCCGGCAGCTGGAGCGCCGATCGCGCGCCGCGTCTCGAAGAGCTGATCGCTGAAATGGCAGCGCGCGTCGCCGCCGTCCGACAGGCGCGGCTCGACCTCTCGGCCATCGGGCGCCTCGACACGCTCGGCGCCTATCTCCTCGCCCGCCTCAAGGAGGACGGCGAGGCAGCAGGCGCCGGGGTCGAGCTGGCGAGCCGCCGCCCCGAGCACGGCGTGCTGCTGCGCGAGGTCAATCTGCGCGCCACCGAGTACGAGCCGCCGGCACGACCGACCGGCCTTGTCACCGTGCTCGTCAACATCGGCAAGGCGGTCACCAATTTCGGTCGCGACCTGGTCGGTGGTGCGGTCTTCCTTGGCGAGGTGATGATCGCCTGCGTCGGAGCGCTGTTCGGGCCGCGCAAGTTCCGGGGGCCGTCCCTGATCAACCAAATCGAGCTGATCGCCTTCAGCGGCGCGCCGATCATCATCCTGATCTCGTTCCTGGTCGGCTGCATCGTCGCGCAGCAGGGCATTTTCCAGCTGCAGCAGTTCGGCGCCGCGGTCTTCGTCGTCAACCTGACCGGCATCCTGATCCTGCGCGAGCTCGCCGTGCTCCTGACCTCGATCATGGTCGCTGGCCGCTCTGGCTCGGCCTTCACCGCCGAGATCGGTTCGATGAAGATGCGCGAGGAGATCGACGCGCTGCGGGTCATGGGCCTGGAGCCGATCGAGGTCCTGGTCGTGCCGCGCATCCTCGCCCTGATGATCTCGCTGCCGATCCTGACCTTCATCTCGGCGATGTCGGGGCTGGTCGGGGCCGGGCTCGTCGCCTGGCTCTATGGCGGCATCGGCCTCGATACCTTCCTCGCCCGGCTGAAGTCCGTGATCACCTGGCAGCATTTCGCGGTCGGCCTCATCAAGGCCCCGTTCATGGCGTTCGTGATCGGCCTGATCGCCTCGATCGAGGGCCTCGCGGTCAAGGGCTCCGCCGAATCGCTCGGGCGTCAGGTCACGGCCTCGGTGGTGAAGGCGATCTTCATGGTCATCGTCGTCGACGGGCTTTTCGCCATGTTCTTCGCCTCGATCCGGTTCTGAGAGGGCAGGCAGCCGCGATGCAGGGCGATCTGGCAATGTCGGCGGCCCCGGCGAAGGATGCTTCTCCCGGTGAGGCCGATCCAGTCATCCGCGTGCGCAACCTCAAGGTCGCGTTCGGCGAGAAGGTCATCATGGACGGGCTCGACCTCGACGTGATGCGCGGCGAGATTCTCGGCTTCGTCGGGGGCTCCGGCCAGGGCAAGTCGGTGCTGACGCGCACCATCCTCGGCCTGGTGCGCAAGCAGCGCGGAACGATCGAGGTCTTCGGCGAGGATGTCGACAAGCTCGACCAGCGGGCTCACCGGACGCTCGAGCGGCGCTTCGGCGTGATGTTCCAGCATGGCGCCTTGTTCTCGGCGCTCAGCGTCAAGCAGAACATCCAGTTGCCGATGCGCGAATATCTAAAGCTCTCGCCGCGCCTGCTTGATGAGCTTGCCATGCTCAAGATCGAGATGGTCGGCCTGCCGCCGGACGCCGCAGACAAGGCGCCTTCGGAGCTCTCGGGCGGCATGATCAAGCGCGCGGCGCTCGCCCGCGCGCTCGCCCTCGATCCCGAGATCGTCTTCCTAGACGAGCCGACATCCGGGCTCGACCCGATCGGCGCGGCGGATTTCGACGAACTGATCATGACGCTGAAGCAGACTTTGGGACTGACCGTGTTCATGGTAACGCATGATTTGGACAGTCTCTTCGTTGCGTGCGACAGAATAGCCGCCCTGGCGGACAAGCGTGTCATCGCGGTTGGTTCGCTCGCTGACATGCTGGCCTCCGACCATCCCTGGCTGAAAGCCTATTTCGGTGGCGAGCGGGCCCGCGCCCGATTGCCGAAAGACAATCTGAGGACCTGACGGAGCATCATGGAGTCTCGCGCCAACTATGCTCTGGTCGGTTTGTTCACGCTCGCGGTGATCGCGGCGATGTTCGGGTTCGTCTATTGGTTCGGTAGTGGCGGCACCGGCCGCAAGCAGGACGTCCGGGTGATCTTCACCGGCTCGGTGACCGGGCTGGCACGAGGCTCGAGCGTGCTCTTCAACGGCCTGCGCGTCGGCGAGGTCAAGCAGATCGGCCTCCAGCCGGACGATCCGAGCCGCATCTACGGGGTGATCGAGGTCGAGAACACGACGCCGCTCCGAAAGGACACGCGGGCGCGCATCGAAGCACAGGGACTTGCCGGTGTGGTGGCTCTGCAGCTGATCGGCGGCGAGCCAAATGCGCCGATGCTCGAGGTGAAACCCGACGAGAAGCTGCCGACGATCTACGCCGAGCGCTCGGAGTTCCAGGACATCATCGAATCCGTGCGCAACGTCGCGCAGAAGGCCGACGAAGTGCTCGGCAGCCTCGACGGGCTGATCAAGGAGAACGCCGGCTCGATCACCGCGACCGTCCGCAATGTCGAGAAGTTTTCGGCGGCGCTCGGCAACAACGCGGACGGCATCGACAAGCTGATGGCGAGCTTCGGGCAGATCGCCGAGACGATCTCGCCGCTGACCCAGAAGCTCGGCGTGCTCAGCGAGGAGCTGACGGAAGTCGTCCGCTCGGTCGACGACCAGAAGATCTCCAACATCATCAACAACATCGACAAGTTCACCGCGGCACTCGGCGGCTCCAGCAACGACGTCTCGAAGGTGGTCAGCGACGTCGCCTCGATCACCGAGAAGCTCAATCGCGCCGCCGATCAGGTCGAGGGTGTCCTCAAGGCGGCGCAGTCCTTCCTCAATGCCGAGGACGGGCAGGGCGCTCTCGCCGAGGTCGGCAATGCCGCGAAGTCGATTCGGGTCCTCGCCGACAATCTCGACAAGCGCACGGCCGAGATCACCACCGGGATCAACCGCTTCACCGGCCCCGGCCTGCGCGATCTGGAAACGCTGGCATCCGACGGCAAGCGGACTCTCTCCGAAGTGAACCGAACTTTGCGCAGCTTCGAGCGTAATCCCCAGCAGTTCATCTTCGGCGGTCGCCCGCCGCTTCCCCAATATGGTGGATCGCGCTAGTTCGATGCTGATGCCCAGCCCGCTTTCGTCGCTCTCCGCTCGCGCGCGTGCCGCTTCCGGCGCGATCGCGGTCGTCCTGCTGCTGGCCGGCTGCGGCGGCGGCCCGATACCGACGACCTTCGACCTCTCGGCACCGCGTGACTTCGGCCGCGTCGGCGGCTCGCAGGCCGCCCTCGTCGTTGCCGAGCCGACCACGGTGCAGGCACTCGATTCCGACCGGCTCATCGTCAAGGATTCGGCCGGCGCGCTCTCCTTCCTCGGCAGCGCGCAATGGGCCGACCGGGTGCCGCGGCTGGTCCAGACCCGGCTGATCCAGACCTTCGAGAATGGCAGCCGGATCGCCGCGGTCAGCCGGCCGGGCGAGCGCATGGTGCCCGACGTCCAGCTCAACACCGACATTCGCAGCTTCAACATCGACGCCGCCAGTGGCCAGGCCGTGGTCGAGATCACCGCCAAGCTGGTCGGCGACCGCACCGGCAAGATCCAGCGCGCCAAGCTGTTCTCGGCGCGCGTTCCGGCCGGGGCTGTCGATGGCGCCGCAGCGGCGCATGCCCTCGACAAGGCGCTGTCGCAGGTGCTGATCGATATCGTGCGCTGGGCCGGGCGCGGCTGAGGCCGATGTCCGGGGCGGCGCATATTGCCCTGTCTGGAACCCTGCACGACACGCTCGTCGCCGCCGCCGATATCATGGCTGTCGCGCGGGAGCCGTGGTGGATCATCGCCAGCGCCGCCATTGCCTTGCATGGCGGGCGCGTCGGCGACGTCGCCGACGTCGATGTCCTGACCAGCGCCGCGGATGCCAGGCGCGTCGCGCGCCATCTTGGTCTCGAACTCCGCGCTCCCGCGCCGCATCCCCGGTTTCGCTCCGAGGTCTATCTGGCCTGGGGTGGTGCTCCGCTTCCCGTCGAGTTCATGGCGGGTTTCGCAGTCCGCTCCGGAGACGCCTGGCGCGCGGTTGTTCCTGCGACGCGGCAGGCCGTCCAGATCGGCGGCGTTGAGCTCCACGTTCCCGAACGCGGCGAGCTCCGCACTATCGTCGAGAGCTTCGGGCGTCCCAAGGACCTGCTGCGCGCCAGCCTCCTGCCGCGAGACTGAGCCGCCTCCGGCGCGTCGCGAAGCAGGAACGTCTCCGAGCGAGAAGGGTGCCTGTTCGCGTGAAGAACGTGCATTGAAACAAAGGGATTGAGCGCTTCCGCGCTTAGGGGGGCGCGGCGCTGCTCTAGGTGCCGCAGAAGGTCGCCAGCACGCGCTCATGGGCGGCCGGCGGCAAGGCATAGCTCTCGCGCCCCGGCTGCTCCTCATAGGGCTTTGCCAGCACGGACAGCAGTTCCTCGAAAGGTGCGAGGTCGTCCCGTTCCTCGGCGGCCTGGATCACCGCCTCGATACGGTGATTGCGCGGGATGAAGAGCGGATTGACGGCGCGCATCGCTGCCGGCCGCGCCTCGGCCGAGAGTGTGTCCTTCTCCAGCCGCTGGCGCCAGCGGCTTTCCCAGCCATCGAAATCGGCGGGGTTCGCGAACAGGTGACGGCAAGCTTCGCCATCGGCGCGAGACGTCGCGTCCTGGCTCAGACGCCGGAAGGTCAGCGTGAAGTCGGCCTTCCCGCGCTGCATCGTTTCCAGCAGCGTCCTGATCAGCTCGATGTCCTCGGGCTCTTCCGCGGCGAGGCCGAGCTTGCGGCGGAAGCCGGCGACGAGCCCGCTCTGGAACAGGGGCTCGAAGCGGTCGAGCGCCGCCTGCGCGATCGGGATCGCCTGATCGATATCCTCAGCCAGCAGGGGCAGCAGCGCCTCGGCGAGGCGGGTCAGGTTCCAGCGCGCGATCGCCGACTGGTTGCCATAGGCGTAGCGGCCATGCTCGTCGATCGAGCTGAACACCGTGCCCGCATCATAGCTGTCCATGAAGGCGCACGGCCCGTAATCGATGGTCTCTCCGGCGATCGACATGTTGTCGGTGTTCATGACGCCGTGGATGAAGCCGATCAGCAGCCATTGCCCGACAAGGGCGGCCTGCGCCGCGATGACGGCCTCGAGCAGGCAGAGATAGGGCGCATCGCTGCCGGCGCAATCCGGATAGTGCCGGGCAATCGCGTGGTCCGCGAGCACGCGCAGCCCCTCGACATCGCCGCGCGCCGCGAAGAACTGGAAGGTGCCGATCCTGATATGGCTGGCGGCGACACGCGTCAGAATGGCGCCGGGCAGCATTCGCTCCCGCCTGACCCAGTCCCCCGTCCGCACGGCGGCGAGCGCCCGCGTCGTCGGGATGCCGAGCGCCGCCATCGCCTCGCCGACGATGTATTCGCGCAGAACCGGCCCAAGCGCGGCCCGGCCGTCTCCCCGGCGCGAGAACGGGGTCGGGCCCGCGCCTTTGAGCTGGATGTCGCGACGGCGGCCCGCGCGGTCGACCACCTCGCCGAGCAGGATGGCGCGGCCGTCGCCGAGCTGCGGATTGAAGCCGCCGAACTGGTGTCCGGCATAGGCGGTCGCGATCGGCATCGCGCCCTCGACGAGGCTGTTGCCGGCCAGCGTCGCAACGCCCTGTGGGCTGCTGAGCCAGGCCGGATCGAGGCCGAGCTCTGTCGCCAGCGCCTCGTTGAGCTTGACGAGGCGCGGCGCGCTGACGGCTGTCGGCTCGACCGGCGCGAAAAAGCGCGGAGGGAGCCGCGCATAGGAGTTGTCGAAAGCGATCCTGCTCATTGCTCGTAGATAGGCCGGACTGCCGGCTTCGCAAAGGGACGGCGCCCACGCGCTGCCTGCGCTGCCTGCGCTAGCTGCGGCAAGGAAAAGGCCGTCCTGACGGGCGGCCTTCGATCTTGTTGGTCCGGAAGGAGAGGGCGCTTACTCGAAGCGCCCGCTGGCATGGGCCAGCATGGTGTAGACCTTGCCGGTCTCCGAGGTCAGGTAGGTCTTGGCCACCATCGAGTCGCGGTCATCCTTGGCCGCCTCGCCGAGCAGGCGCTCGAACTCCTCGATATAGCGGTCGACAGTCTCCTTGAACTCGGCGTCGCGGCGGTATTTGCGCCGGATCTCGTCGAAGGTCTGCTGGCCCTGCAGCGTGTAGAGGCGGCGCGTGAAGACGTTCCGCTCGCCGCGCTTGTAGCGGTCCCAGAGCTCGACGGCCGCGTCATGGTCGATCATCCGGGCGATGTCGACCGAGAGCGAGTCGAGCTTCTCGATGCTGTGGGCGGTCGGCTTCGAGGACTCCGGCGCACGCTCGTCGCGGGAGGCCCGGTTGAGCAGGTCGGAGAGCCAGCCGGACTTGGCCGGAGCGGCCTCCGGCTGCCGGCGGGCCGCTTCCGCCCGCGCCGCGTCCTGACGGGCCGGTTCGGCCGCCGGGGCTCGTGCCGGCTCGGCCCGGGCCGGCTCCGGCGTCGGGTCGATCGAGGCGCGCAGCGGCTCCATCAGCGCCGGTATGCGCGGGCTCTGAACCGCGACCGGGGCAGGGGCCGCGGCGCTTGCCTGGAAGCCGGCCGAGCGGCGGCTGCCATTCTCGGCAGCCGGCCGGGCGACATCGCTGCTGCGGCCCGAGCGGGTGACGATCTCGGTGAGCTCGTTGAGCGCCTTGATCTGGTCGGCGACGACCCGGCGCATGGCCGCGGTCGATTCCTGCGTCTCGCGCGGCAGGTCGAGCACGCCGCGCTTCAGCTCGGAACGCGTCGCCTCCAGCTCCTGCTGGATCTCGGCCGACATGGTGCGCATGTCCTCCGCCGCGCTCTGGAAGCGCTCGGTGACCTTGGAGATCTCGGCGCCGACCTCGCTGACCACCTGCTCATAGGAGGAGCGCAGAGCCTGCGTGATCCGCTCGCGCTCGCGGCCGCTGGCGGCGCGGATCGTGTCGAACTGAGCGGCGATCGCGTTGGTCGTGGCCTCCGCGGACTCGCTGAGCACGCCGCCGATCTCGCGGGTGCGGCCTTCCGCGGCGCTGAGCGAAGCGTCCAGCGTCGACGAGAAGGAGCGGGTGATCTGCTCGATATCGTCGGTGCGGGTGGCGATCAGCCCGTGCAGATGCTCGAGCGCCTCCTTGCGGTCGGCGAGTGCATTGCCGACGCGGGCCTCGACCTGCTCGAGCCGTGCCGCGACCGAGTTCAGCGCGGCGGCATTGGTCTGCGTCGCCTCGGTCATCGAGGAACCCTGCTCGTCGATCCGGGAGATCAGGGCCGTGGTCTCGCGCAGCGTGCCTTCCGAGAAGCCCTTCAGCGCCTCGATCTGGCTCGCGACCTGCATCGAGGCGCGGCCGGTTTCCTCGACCACGGTCGAGAGCACGTTCTGCAACTCCTCGACACGGCCCGACAGGCTGCCTTCGATCGCGACCAGGTTCTTGTTCGCCCCGGTGACGATCTGCTGCATCAGCTTGTTCGCCTCGCCGAGGCGGCCGAGCATCCCACCGAGCTCGCCGCGCAGCTGCTCATTGGTCTGAAGCAGGGCCTCGACCGACTGGCTGGTGCCGGTTTCGAGGGTCTCGCGCAGCTGGCTCGACGCCGTCTCCAGCGCGCCGGTGATGTCGGCGCCACGCTCGCGCAGCCCCTCGATGATCGAGGTGCCGCGGCTGGCGAGGCTCCGCACCACCGCTTCGCCGACATTCGCGACCTCGCCGGCGATCGCCTCGCCCTTCTGGCCGAGCGCTTCGATCATGCCGCCGCCGGTCTGGTCGAACAGCGCACGCAGCTCCGCAGTACGGGAGCCGAGCGCGGTCGCGAGCTCGCCGGACTTCATTTCGAGCGTCTGCGCGATCTGGGCACCGCGCTGGTCGAGCGTGGCGATCACGCCGCCGCCCTTTTCGTCGAAGAGGGCGCGCAGTTCCTCGGTGCTGGCACCGAGCACGGCGGCGATCTCGTCCGACTTGCTCTGCAAGGTGTGGGCGATCATCGCGCCACGCTGGCCGAGGGCGCTGACGGCGCTTCCGCCCTTCTCATCGAACAGGGCCAGCAGCTGCTCGTTGCTGGCGCCGAGCGCGGCGGCGATCTCGTCCGACTTGCTCTGCAGCGTCTGGGCGATCATCGAGCCGCGCTGGCCGAGGGCGCTGATCACGCCGTTGCCCTTCTCGTCGAACAGAACCCGCAGCTGCTCGCTGCTGGCGCCGAGCGCGGCAGCGATCTCGTCCGACTTGCTCTGCAAGGTGAGGGCGATCTGCGAGCCGTGCTGGCCGAGCGCGTTGATCATGCCGCTGCCCTTGTCGTCGAACAGGGCGCGCAGCTCCTCGGCGCG
>JAESGI010000215.1_pt1 | contig 35068 bp, 27 predicted proteins | sample 9269671 | NCBI WGS metagenome assembly JAESGI01 (sample SAMN14515641, study PRJNA621666) | algae metagenome | isolation source: Nostoc indistinguendum CM1-VF10 and co-occurring heterotrophs from gravelly... | place: USA: Clark Mountains, San Bernardino, California | collected 1998-06-05 | reverse complement strand
CCGCTTTATTCGGCGAAGATGGGCGCCGCCCATCTCAACGACCTGCTCGGCGACTGGCGGGGGTCCTACATCCTGACCTTCGCCGCCTACAATGCCGGCTCGGGCAATGTGAAGAAATGGATCACCGCCTATGGCGACCCGCGCCTGCCCGAAGTCGATGCCGTCGACTGGGTCGAGCGCATCCCGTTCACCGAGACGCGCAACTATGTCCAGCGCGTCATGGAGAACCTGCAGGTCTATCGCCAGCGCCTGAACCAGCGCACCGCCTACATGATCGACCAGGACCTGAAGCGCGGCGGCAAGCGGGATTGAGGCATGGGTCATCCCGCCCGAAAGGGGCGAGAACGGGCTTTGCCGCAGCGGAGCCGGCATGCGACAAGCCTTGTCGACCACATCACAGGATCCACGCATGGATGCCGATAGCGGATTCCGCTCGCTCTATTTCAGCGCCCGCGACGGGCTGAAACTGCATGTGCGTGAATACGGCCCGCTCGCGGCGCGTGCCCTGCCCGTCATCTGCCTGCCCGGCCTCGCGCGCACGGCGGCCGACTTCCACGAGCTGGCGCTGGCGCTGAGCAGCGATGCGGCCGAACCCCGGCGCGTCCTCGCACTCGATTATCGTGGGCGCGGCCGCTCGGAATACGACCGCGACTGGCGCAATTACGACATCCGCATCGAGCTCGACGATCTCATGCAGGTTCTCGCGGCTACCGGCATCGAGGAAGCGGCCTTCGTCGGGACCTCGCGCGGCGGGCTCCTGACCATGGCCCTGGCGGTGGCGCGGCCGAGCGTGATCAAGGGCGTCGTGCTCAACGATGTCGGACCGGTGATCGATGCGCGCGGCCTGCTGCGCATCCGCGGCTATGTCGGCAAGCTACCGACGCCGCGCAGCTTCGCGGAAGGTGCCGAAATCCTGAAACGGCTGTCCGACCAGCAGTTCCCGCTCTTCGGTGACCGGGAATGGGAGATCATGGCCCGCCGCACCTGGACGGAGCGCAGTGGCGCGCTCGTACCAGACTATGATCCAAGGCTGCTCAAGACGCTCGAAGAGCTCGATCTCGAAGCGCCGCTGCCTGTGCTCTGGCCCTATTTCGCCGCGCTGAACCACGTCCCGGTGCTCGGTATCCGCGGCGAGAACTCCGACCTCTTGGCCGACCAGACCTTGACGGAGATGGCCGAGCGCCATCCGCAATGCGAGATCTTCACCGCGCCGGGACAGGGGCACGCGCCGCTGCTCGGCAGCCGCGACATGACGAAACGGATCGGCAGGCTGGTCGGCCGCGCGGAGAAACACGCCGCCTGACGGCGCGCCAATATCAGGCTCGCCGGCGATCGGCCGGTTCCTCACCCCCTGCCGCGCCGCTCCTTCTCTGCGCGCGAATGCGCCGTCTCGCCACCGGCGGCCAGGATACGTGCCTCGGCCCGCCATTGCTCGGCGATGTCGCGCCCCGGGAAACCGGTGTGGTGTGCAATGTAGCGCAGCTCTTCCGCCCCGAGCGAAGCGAGTTGGTCGAAATGCCAGATACCGAGCCCGTTCAGCTTTTCGGCGATGGTGCTGCCGACGCCGTCGATCAGGGAGAGATCGTCCGGCCTGCCGTCGCGGGCCGACGCGAGCAGATTGCCCGGCCGCGTGCCTTCGAGAGCCGCACCGGACATGGTCACAGGCGCCGCCTGATCGGCCGGCGCCGCATTTCCGGCCAGCGCCGCAGCCTGCGCGACCCATTCCTCGCGCTCTATCCGGCCGGGGAAGGCGAGGTAGCCGCCGACCCAGTCGACATTCTCCGGCGTCCAGGCCGCGATCTGGCTGAAATGCCAGATGCCGAGCGCGTGCAGGCGCTCCTCGTTCTGCGGACCGACGCCCTTGATCAGCTTGAGATCGTCGGCAACGCCGCCGCGCGCCGCGACATAGCCCGCCGGCCGGCGTCCGGCGATCGCATCCTCGCCGTCGAGCTTCGGCATCGGCGCGGGCTCGGTTGACGCGGAGCGCGCGGCTGCAGCCGGCGCAGGCAGGCCAGGAGCCGGCTGCGGCAGCGCCAGGCGCGGCGCCGGCAAGGCCAACGCCGCCTCGGGTACCACCTCGCTGCCCTTCAGCAGACAGCCAACCAGGCAGCCGGCGGCATAGACCGCGACATAGAGCAGGCCTGTTTCGACCCAGAAGGCCGGCTGGTTGTTCAAGGCGCGTAGCCAGACCAGTGCCGCCGCCCCACCCCAGAGCAGAACGACGAGCAGCACCGGTCCCGACATGAGACCGCGCAAGCCGCCGCGGCAGGTCAGCCAGCCGAAAACCAGACCGATGGCGAAGGCCGCCACGAGGAACCAGACGAAATGGAGCGCGAGATACAGCATGGCTTGCGTCCCTATTTCGCGACGGTGAACTGGACACGGCGATTCTTGACCTTGGCTTCGGTATCGCCATGGGCAACCAGCGGCCGCTCCACGCCATAGCCCTTGACCTCGAGCTGGTCGGGTTCCAGCCCGCGCCGGACGAGTTCCTCCCGAACCCGCAAGGCGCGCCGCCGCGACAGGTCGAGATTGTTGAAGCCTGCGCGCTCGCCGTCGAGATTGGCGTGGCCCTCGACGGTGACGCGCGAAGCCGGGCACTGCTTCAGGATCGCCGCCGCCTCGGTCATCGCCCGCTCGGTGATGGGGTCGAGCGTCACGACCGCAGTGCCCTGCCCGAACATCACATAGTAGCGCTGGGTCAAGGCATCGAGGTCGTTCTGGCAGGTGCTGGGCGGATCGATGACGCAACCGGTCTGGCGCAGACCGACCTCAGCCTTGCCGGTGAAGCCTTCCGGAAGGCCGCCAGCGGCATTGGTTTCGATCTCCGCGCGGATCAGATCGCGGCAGGTCAATCCCTGGACGCTGACTTCGTGATCCACGACGCTTACCGAACCCAAATCCAGCCGCAGCAGATCCTGGACCGCACTGCGCGCCGCGACACCGAACCCCGCCGGCGCCGCCGGCACGATCGTCGTCTCGTCCTGGATCTTGCCATGCAGCGGCGAGGCCTCGATCAAGGCCGAGATGGCCTGCTTCGAACCGGCGTCCGGCAGATGCCCCGTCAGCGTGCCGCCGGTCTTGTCGACCGTGGCCGAGAAGCCGTAGCGGTTGATCGTCAGCGCCGGCACGCCCGAGAGCGCAAGGCCGGCAGGCAGGGCCTGCCCCTTCAGTGCCTCCTGCAGCGCCGTCCAGCCCGCATGATCGGACGCCGCGCCCGCAACCGAAAGATTGCCGCCGGCCAGGTTGACGCTGCCGCGCTCGATCTTCGACAGCAGGCCAAGAGCAAAGCGCGTCACGGCACCGTAGTCGGCGGCATTGCGCAGATTCGGCTCGATACTGGTCTGGTCGGAAAGCGTCCCGCCGTTCAGGGCCCCGCGGGCGAGTTCCGCCGCGGCCGCCTTGGCAGCAGCATCGGGCGCGAAGCCCGACAAGGTGATGCCGGTGGCAGATTTTTCCGCCCGCCATTGCAGCGGGCGCGCCGGAACCACAGCAGCAGGCGGCGGTGCCGGGGGCGGCGGCGCGGTCGCCACCGTCGGCGCGGCAGGAGCCCGCGGCGCGGGAGGTTCCACAGCCGCCGCCGGCGGCGGGGCAAAGGTCAGGTTGAGAGTCGGCGCCTCCGGCATGGGCGGCATCGCCGGCGCGGGAGGGGGCGGCGGTGGCGGCGGGCAGGTAATCGTCGCTACCGCGACCGATTCCGGGCCGTCGGCCTGGGCGATATTGAGCCGCAGCGCCTCGCAGCTGGCGAAATCCTTCGGGCCCTCACCGCCGATCCGGTAGCGGGGGCCCTCGATCTCGACCTTGCCGCTATGCAGCCGCGCCAACTCCGAGATCGCGCGTCCGATCTGCGTCAGAAAAGCCGGGGGCTCGCCGGCAGCCGGCAGCGACCGATCGGTGATCATGCCACCGCCCGGAAAGGCGCGTGCGAGCAAGCTGGCGAGCTCGCGCTTCACGGCGTCCGACGGGTAGTAGCCGGAAACGGTGACGGCGCCGGCGGCGTTCTTCTCGGCAGTCCACACATAGGGCGCGACGGTCGGCGGGTTGAGCGCGCAGTCGACCCGCGTGAAGCCGGTCGGAGCCGCCGTGGCGGCGGCGGCGCGTAGCGCAAGGTAGGCTTCCGGAGACGAGGCCGTGCCCTCGACGCAGTAGCGGGCATCGTCGAGCGCGACCTTGCCGGCCGAGAGCCGGCCGAGATCGGCGATCATCGTCGCGGTCAGGGCGGCGAACCCGGTCGGCGCGCCGAAAGCGATCTTCTGCTGATCGTCGATCTGCAGACCGCTGCCGAGCGCCCGGGCAGCAGCAATATTGGCTTTGGCCGTCGCCTCGTCGGGCACGTGGCCGGCAAGCGTCACGCGCTTCGCGTCACGGCTCGCAGACCAGCTATAGGGCTTTTGGGCGACCACCTGGGTCAGGCCGCCGATGACGCGTCGGACGCCGAATTCGGAGCCGAGCTGTGCCAATGCCCGGGCAGCGCCGTCGGCACTCGTCGCTTCGCCGTCGAGGTAGACGTCGCGACCGTCGACCTTGACCGTCACTTCGCGAATTCCCGGCGCCGCACCGGCGAGCGCACCGGCTGCGAGCGCCCTGCCCTCGACATCGCGGCGCACCGCGTCCGCCTGGATCAGATTGGCCGAGCTCCACAAAACCGCCAGTGGAACGAACCCCCACAGCCAACCGGCCTGCCGTGCCATCCCCGACCCTCGCCCCTGCCACCGAATCGAACCGATTCCGGCTCTTACGGCACCGCAAGAATCAGGCCCTATCCCATGATCAAGTCAAGCAAAGCGGGCAGGTTCTACCCTGAAATTCATTGCCTCCGGGGACGTCGACATGGTCGAGCGCTCCAGCCTCCCGGGGACATCCCAAACGCGCCGGCACCCGCCAAAACGAAAGAAGCCCCGGGTTTCCCCGGGGCTTCCGTCTTCACGATCGGAAGATCGATCAGAAGTCGCGCTGGATGCGGAAGCGGCCAGCCCAAGCGTCGTCGGACTTGATGCTGGTGCCAGCAACACGACCACCGACGTTGTTGACGGCCAGGACGCGCGAGGCGAGCTCGGTACGGGTGTAGAGAACCTCAACACCGATATCCAGGCCCGAAACCGGCGACCAGATCAGGTTACCAGCGATGATGGCTTCCTTCGGATCAAGCGAGCGGATCGGCGCGCCAGCGGCGTAGACGCCGGTCGGAGCGTTGTAGCCGAGCTTGAGCTCCGAGTACGAGCCGTAGAGCTCCGAACGCAGGGTCGGGGTCCAGAAGTGGCGGAGACCCGCAACGATCGACCAGCCGGTCGAGTTCTTGACGCCGCCAAGGGCATTGATGCCGATGTCGCCGATCACGAGCTGGTTGAGGGCAGTCGCCGAGGTGATGCGGCCCGAACCGAACTGACCACCCCAGCCGAGATAGCCGAGAGCGCCGTCAGCATAGGCAGCCTGCAGGAAGAGGACGTCGCCAGCGGCGAGCATCGGCAGGTTGATCTTGACACCACCCTGGATGGCCCAGCCGAGCTCGTCGCCGCTGTTGATCGCCGGGACCGTGAGGGTGCCGAGCTGGTTGCCGACGCTACGCTGCGTCAGAGCACCCGACAGCTGAGCGGAGCCCCAACCCTGATCGACGCGCAGCGAGGCGACGACGTCCGGGAAGTCCTGACCTTCAAGAGCGACAGCCGTGCCGTCGAAGGCGGCGCCGCCGAGCAGGCCGCTGCGGAAGAACGCGCCGTTCTCACGGGTACCCGTGCCGGAGTTGCGGTCTTCGAGCGAGACGGTGGCCGAGAAGCCCGAACCGAAGGTGGCGGTGTAGGCCAACAGGTTCAGACGGCTATCAGCCGTGCGCAGGGTCGAGAAGCCGAAGTCGTTGGCGTAGAAGTCGAAGAACGACTGAGCGCGACCAGCGGTGATCGGACCGAACTGCACGAAGGCGAGGTCGACCAGCGAGGTCGTCGCAGCCGTCGTGAAGCGACCCTGACCCGGGGCGATGATGCCCTGGTTGCCGCCGATGGCGCCAGCGTACATGCCGGTGCTGTTGGTCAGCTCGTAGCGGAAGAAGGTGCGCAGCGTGCCATAGGCAGTCGCGGTACGGGCGTCGACGTTCAAGCGACCGCGAGCGCGGGTGCCGTAGGCGTCCTGACCGTTACCGTAGCGGGTGCCGACGGTGTACTCAGCGCGGACACGACCGCCAACGCGAAGGCAGGTGTCGGTGCCCGGGATGTAGAAGAAGCCAGCGCCGTAGGCGGAGCAGACGCGAACGTATTCGACCGGAGCGGCCTTCCGCGAAGGAAGGTCGGCGGCCTGAGCCCCGGCAACCGCGGCGATACCGGCGGCAGAACCGAGGAGGAGGCTCTTAACGAGCTTCATTTGATAACCTCCAAAAGAGTTTCGAGACCCTCGGGCTTCGGCGAACTCGTTTTCCGGACGGCCCCAGGAGACCCCACCGGCGAACCCGCCTATCCCGGTCTTCCCCCCCCACTCCCGAACCACTCAGAAGCGAAGTTGAAAAACAGCGACCGGGAATGTCCCGCCGCACAGTCACCATTACGAATGCCCGCCTCGCGATCAACCTTCATCACGTCGGGGTGAGGCTCGGCGGGGCGCTTTGGACCCCGGTGTTGCACGTCGGCCACGCTTTGAGCGCGGAACTTAAGACGCTGTTAACCGGCCGAGCCAGGATCGCTGCTCCCAGAGCGCATCCTGACCTTCCTATGAGGCGAATCTTCGGCCCTGGGCAGCGGTGGCGATTCCCTGCCTGCCGACTCAGTATTCCCACTCGGCTCCGACGCCGACCGCCGCGCTGCCGTCGGCATTGGTCTCGGCCTGGAGCTTCAGCCGCCTTGTCACGTCGATGCCGACCGAGACCCCGCTTTCGGAGGGCTTGGCCCCCGCTTTCACGCCGATGGTGATGTTGTCGGACAAGGCGCGCGAGACGCCGACCGTCGGCCCGTCCGGGCCCATCTGCACGTCGAGATTGTCGACGCCGAGCTGGCGCCGCAGCTTCTCGAACACGTCGTCGCCGCCAGCGCCCGAGAACTGCGCCGCAGTCTGGGCCAGCTGGAGCGCCTGGAATGGCGAGAGCGAGCCGGAGGCGCGCTCGAAGAGCAGCCGCGACAGCACCTCGTCCGGAGGCAGCTCGGGCGAGGAGGTGAAAGTGAATTCCGGCGCGGATGCCTGGCCGCTGACGATGATCCTGGCCGTGACGTCGGCGGCGCGCGTCTCGGCGACGAAATCCAGCTCCGGCATGACATCGCCGGAGAAGGTCACGCGGCCGCGGCTGAAATCGAGGCGCTGGCTCAGAACGCTCAGGCGGCCGCGGCGCAGATCGAAGCCGCCGTTCAGCACGGGATTCGCCGAAGTACCGCCGACGCGCAGCTCGCCGCCCAGCTCGGCGTCGATGCCGCGGCCACGGATGAAGACACGTCCCGGGGCTGAAACCGTGATGTCGAGCACGGCATCGAAGGCCGGCGCGCGCGAGCCCTTGCGCTGCGCGGCGGCACGAGCCTTGCGCTGCGCCGCAAGACGCTGCGCGGCCTGGCCCTTGGCGTTGACATGCCTGATGCCGTCGACCGGTCGCAGGCTCGACGGCAGCCGGTCCGGTACGGCGACCTCGATCGTGACGACGCCGATCCGCCCGGCGATGCGCGGACGCTGCGCCAGCGGCCCGGCAAGGTCGAGCCCGAGATCGGCCACCGCGGTCACCAGCCCGTTGGCAACGAGTTGAGCGCGCTTCCCCTCGATCCGAATCGTCCCCGGGAAACCCGCTTCCGGATCGAGCCGGACATTGCCCCGGGCCGAGAGCGTTCCGCCGCCCGGCGTCTGCGCCGAGAAACGCTCGATCGCGAGCTCAGGACCCCGCGCGGCGAGTCGCGCCTCGATCCCGGTCAGCCTGACGCCCTGAAGCGCATCGCTGAAGCTGCCATTGGTGAGCGTCGCGCCACCGGAGAGCTGCGGTGCGGACATCGTTCCGCCAGCCCGCATGTCGATGGCGATCTGCCCGGTCAGGTTCCGGCCATCGGCGGAGAGCTGGGTGTTGGCGAGCGCTGCGTCGACCCGGCCCTGAACGGCGAGATCGAGCGCGCCATTGCCGCCGAGCGGTACCGTGCCCTTCGCGGTGAGCGCGATGAAGCGGCCGCCATTGAGGCTGGCGTCGAGACTGGTCTGGCGGCCGTTCAGGGTCCCCTGCCCGGCGATCTCAAGCGGCGGCAGTCCGGCCTGGCGGGTCTGCGGCGCGACGAGGCGAGCGATCTTCACCCGCCATGGGCCGGTCGGGGCTTCCGGCGTTCCCTTGATCGTCGCCTCGGCGTCGAACGTGCCGGACAGATCGAGCGTCGGCGCGGCGAGCCTGGCGGCCGAGAGCGGCACGTTCTGCGCCTGGAAGCGCAGGTCCAGCGCGCGACCGACTGCGCCGTCGAGCGTGATGCGGCCGGCATCGACGGCGATGGCGAGATCGCGGATGGCGACGCCGCCCTCGATGGCGGTAAAGCTCGCCGGCTTGGAGAGCGCGATGCGGCGTCCGTCGCGGCTGGCGGTGAAGCTGGCGAGGTCGAAGCGCAGCGGCTCGGACACGGAGAGCCTGCCCTTGGCCGCCAGCGCGAAACCGCGGGCCGTGGCATCGAGGCTGATATCGCTGGTCTCGGCTGCCCCCTGCGAGACCAGACGGATGGCGCTGACCGGCTCGCCGGCGATGACGGCCCGGTCGATCTGGACGTTGCCGTCGATCCTTGGCTTGCGGAGCGCATCGACGATGGCGAGCGTGGCATCGAGCTTCTCGAGGGTCAGGCTCGGCGCGGACAGGCGCTGCGCATTGGCCTTGAGGTCGATGTTCTGGCCACCATTCGGCCGGGCGAGGCGCAGATCGGCATCGATGCGGCCACCGAGCTTGGCCAGCGCCAGGGCCGAGAGATCGTCGAGATTACGGGCGGCGAGCTTCAGGTTGCCTTCCGCGAGATTGGCAGCGTCGAGATCGAGCGCGCCGTTCAGCGTCACCGAGCCGATGGCGATATCGAGCTGCGGCAGGCTCCAGCCGCCGGGATCGCGCTTGGCGAAGCGAAGCGCGCCGGTCGCGGGCTTGCCTTCGACCTCTCCGGAGAGCTTCGCCTCGCCGGTGAGCGCGCCCTGCAGGTCACGCAGCACGGCGTCGAGCGCGAGGCGCGGCACCGGCCGGCCGAGCGCCGTGGCGTTGGTGATGGCCGCGCGCAGCGTCGCGTCGAGCTTGTCGAGCGGGCCGGACAGGGTGGCATCGAAGGCGCCCTGCCCCGACAGCCGCGGGTCGGCGCGGCGCAGATCGGGAATCGCGATGTTGGCGCGCAGGTCAGACCCCTGGGCTCCGAGCGCGCCGTCGGCGGCCGCGGTGACATGGGTGCCGGCGATGCGCAGGCCGTTGACGACGAGCCCGCCGCTGCCGGGAACACGGACTTCGCCGCCGAGCGTCAGCTTGCCGGCGAGCAAACGATCGAGCGCCTCCTGATCGAGACCGAGCGCCTCGGCCGAACCGTCGAGCTTCACCGCATAGCTCTTGAGATGCGGCTCGGCATCGACCGCCGCGGCCAGGGTCGCGGCGCCCTTGAGCTTGCGGTCGGCAAGGCCGCTCAGGCGGGACAGATCAGGCAGCCGAGCCTGGACCTTGCCGAGGATGCGCTTGGGGCCGAGCTGGCCGACATAGTCGAGCTCCGCACCCCCGAAGGCGAGCTTCAACGTCTCGAATTCGCCGCCACCACCCTCGCTCGCCGTGCCGCGCAGGGTGAAGCGGACGCGGTCGCCGACGAAGCGCGCGAGACCGGGATCGGCGAGCGCGATGCCCGAAGCCTCGCCATCCGAGACCAGGACGGTCCGGGTCGCAGGATCGCCAAGCGCTCCGTTCGGCGTCGCGGTGAAGGTCAGGTCGAGCTTGCCGAGCTTGCCTGCCGGCACCGAGGCACCTTCCGCCTGCAGGCTGGCATTGACGCGCGGACCGGCGGCCGGCCCCTGGATCCTGGCGTCGAAGGCGAGCTTGGCGATCTCGGTGCCGGAGGCGACCGTGCGGCCGTCGGCATTTGGCCTTGCCGCCGCGGTCACCGTGAAATCGAGATTCTTGTCGGCGCCGTAGAGACCTTTCACGTCGAGCCGGGCCAAGGCCGAAACCAGCGCCAGTTCCTCGACGGCGACCGCCCCATCATCGGCGAAGGCGACGGCACCGTCGAGCTTGGTCGAGCCCTGGAAGACCGGAGCGACCGGAGCCGGCATCAGACCGGCGATACGGGAATCGAGTGCGAGCAGCAGGCGGCGCCCGGCGCCGCGCCGCGACAGGTCGGCGGTGCCGTCAGCGCCGATGCTCGGCCCGGCATTGAAGGCGAGCGTCGCCTTGAAACGGTCGAGCGGGCCGTCGCCCGAGAGATCGAGCTTGACCGGCGGGCGGTCCGGCAGATCGGCGATGGTCGAAAGCAGGCCGCCCTGTGGCTCGTCGAGCTTCACCGCGAGCTGGAGCTGCGTCGTCTGCGGCACGAAGCGCAAATTGACGTCGAGCGTGCCGCCCATGTCGAGCCGACGGCCGGCAAGGCGCAGGTCGAGCCCCTCATTGGGCGGGCCGAGACGGGCAGAACCTGTCGCCGACAGGCGCGCCGGCGCCCCGATCACGGTCGGGCCGAGTACGAGTTCGCCGAGCTGGAAGGCCTCGATGATCACTTTCAGCGGCAATTCGGGCAGGAGCGGTCCGTCATTGGCCTGTGCGGCCGCGGTCGCCGGATCGGGCAGCGGCCTGCGCAGGATCTCGAGCTTGCCGATCTCGAGCCGATTGACCTCGAGCCGGCGCAGCAGCAGCGCCGAACGCGTCCAGATCAGCCGAGCCCGGTCGAGCCGGAGCCAGGGGCCGTCGCGATCGGAGATGACGATGTCGCGGATCGAGGCGTCCGAGGACAATGCCCCGTCCACGGCGCCGATCGAGACCTGGCTGCCATCTGTCGAGAGCGCCTTGGAGATCAAATCGGCGAGGACCCCGCGCTCGCCCGAGTTCTGAGCATGCAGCCCAAAACCCGAAACGAACATCAGCAGCCCGGCGATCAGGAGCGCCGCGAGCGATAGCACCAGCCGGGGTAAGCGGAGCGCGCCCATCAGAAGGCCTGCCCGATGCTGATATAGAGGGCGACGGGCTTGTCGCCCTTGCGCGGATTGAGCGGCGCCGCAACATCGACGCGGATCGGCCCGATCGGCGTATAGTAGCGCAGGCCGAGGCCGGCGGCGAACTGCAGCTGCTCCTTGAAGTTCGGCACCTGCGATTCAAAAGCCATGCCTGCATCGAAGAAGGGCACGATGCCGATCGTGTTGGTGATCTTGATGCGGGCCTCGACCGAAGCCTCGAACAGGCTGCGCCCGCCGGTCAGCTGGTAGTAGGGCCCGAGCGGCGCCAGTGAGCGATAGGCGTAACCGCGCACCGAGCCACCACCGCCGGCATAGAAGCGCCGCGTCGCCGGGATTTCATCGAGATCGGCGCCGGCGACCGAACCCAGCCCGATCCGCCCGGCGAGCACATAGCGGCTGTCCTCGTCGAGCGAATAGTAGCCGGACAGCGCAGCCTTGCTCTGGAAGAAGGGCGCCGCCGAATGGCCGTAGGAGTAGTAGGGCGCGACCGAAGCGGTGACGCGGATACCCCGCGTCGGGTCGAGCAGGCTGTCGGTCGAATCGTAGCGCAGCGAAAGCGGCACACCGAACATCGTGTAGTCGACCTGGCCGAGGACGTCGCTGGTCTGGCCGCGCTCGGCCTCCAGCCCGGCCTGGATCGAAAAGACGTCGCTGAAGCGGTGACGGATGGCGGCGGTGGCGTTGACGTAGCGGGCGGTATAGCCGCCGTAACGATTGGTGCCGACGCGCTCGCGCGTGGCAACGACATCGACGAGCAGATCGTTACGGGTGCCGCCAAGCGCCGGCTTCATGAAGCCGATCGAGAAACGAGCGCCGAGATCGGACGGCAGGAAGTCGCCGAAGCGCTGGATCTTGGTGCCGTCGATCCGCGGCGCGAAGAAGAGATCGCCCTCCAGGCGCAGGCGCTCGGCCCCACCGAACAGGTTGCGATGCTCCCAGTAGGTCCGCACCGTCGGGCCATCGATGGTCGAATAACGCGCCGAGAAGCCGAGCAGGCGCTTGGGCCGCTCGTTGACCTCGACGAAGATCGGCAGGTTGCCGCGGGCATCGAGGGCCGTGCCCTCCCGCATCCGCACGGCGCCGACGGCAGGGATCTGCGCGATCGACTTGCGGGTGTCGGCGAGTGCCTTGGGCGAATAGGGGTCGCCGGGCTCGAGATAGATGAAGGAGCGGATCACCGGCTCGGGGATATCGCCGGTCTCGCCGATGCTGAAGTCGCCGAAGCCTGCGACCGGACCGGGGTCGACGACGATAGCGACATCCATGATCTTCGCGGCATGGTCGACCACCGGCCGGATCTCGACGACCTTGGCGAGCGGGCGCGAGCGAGCGCGCCAATAGTCGACGAGCGCCGCCTGCGCCGCGCGCAAGGAGGCCGACGCGGCCGGGTCGCCCGGCCTCAGCCCGGAGACCTTGCCAGGATCGGCGATCACCGCAGTCGGATCGCGCTTCGCTCCGGGGACGATGTCGACATTGCGGAGCGTGAAGAGCGGCCCGGGATTGACGGTGACGACCACCGGCGCCGGGGCGCGGTTGCGAAAGCGCTCGGCCGCCGCGGCGAAGCCCGGAGGCGGCTCGCCCGCCTGGCGGACCACCGCACCATCGACCGCGATCGTCACCTGAGCGTTGAAATAGCCGCGCGCCCACAGCGCATCGAGCATCGGGTCGATATCGGCGCTCGCCCGGCGCGCAAGGCTATCGCCGTCGGGCGGCGGATCCTGCCGCAAGCGATAGAGTAGCGAGGCATCCTGCAGATTGCGGGTCAGCGCGCTGGCATCGGGCGTATCGCCCAGTTCGAAGCTGAGTTCGTAGGGCAGCGTGGTGGCGCTGACCGCCGGCGGCTTCTCCTTCGAGCCGAACAGTCCGAAGACGTCGAGCGAGGACAGGTCGAAGGCGCGGGCCGGCGGAGTTTCGGCCGCAAGCATCGCGACGAAAGCGCATAAGCCCCCGCCCGCAACACCGAGCCCCCTACTCCGTCTCGACCGCATCAAACCTCCAACGCAACGCGACTAGAATGCAGAAAATGAGTTCTTTTTGTGATCCTGCCGTCAGTTGATCACAATTCAACGCTGCCGATCCGCAGCATGATCCGAGCACCGGCGAAGTAAACGTACCGTTACGTCGCCGCAACGGATGCGCTCGCGGGCGAGAGTTTCCCGCGAGCGCAAGGCCAGCTACGCCAGCGCGAAGGAGATCGCCGTGACCGGGTCGAGCCGGGCGATCACCGGGCCGAGCGTCGGCGCGAGAACGCCGCCGCAGAGGCTGCCGGTGGTGATGATCTGGCCGGCCTTGAGGCCGCCGAGCGGCGTCTCGGCCGGGCGGTTCGCCCAAGCGAGCGCCGTCACCAGCGGGTCGCCATTGGCGTGCTCGGCCGGGCGCTCATAGAGGACATCGCCATCGAGCTCGACGCTGCAGGTCAGGGCCGAGACGTCGTCGAAGATGCTGAAGGGAACCTCCGGCCCGAGCAGATAGGAGCCGTGGCCGAGCGCGTCGGCCAGCCAGAGCGGAAAGGCGACATGAGTCCAGTCGGCGATGCGGCTCTCGACGATCTCGATGCCGACCAGCGCGGCGTCGCAATGGTCGATCAGCTCGGCGCGCGTGTAGGGGTTGCCGGGCCGCAGCGGCATGTCGCGGCCGAGCCGCACCGCAAGCTCGATCTCGACGCGCAGCTCGGCGCCATGGGCGGAGCGATGGGTGTCGCCCGACTTCAGATACGGGCCCGGCATCGGGGCGGCGATCGGCCTGCCGCCCTCGGCGATCGAGACCTTCCAGCCGGCATCGGCGTAGCCCATCGCCTTCTGGACCTTGGCCTGCACGGCGAGCGCGGCATCGATATCGGCCGGGACCGGCAAGGTCGAGATATCGACCAGGCTGTGGCCGCGGCGTGCGGCGGTCAGCGCCTCGGCAAGGGTATCAATCGTCGTCGCCATCGTGCTGGGTTCCTGTCGCAGCAGCCTCGTAGAGCTCACTGGCTACAGCATCGGTCGGCGAATGGGAATTCTTCAGGCGCCGAGGCGGCTGCCGCCATGCGCGGGCCGGCTCCGCGCTAGGAAGGACGTACAGAGAGGAAACAGGAGAGATTCGATGACCAGATCCGAGAACGACCGCCGCATCGACTATGTCGAATTCGTCGTCGCCGACCTTGCGCGGGCGCGGGCCTTCTACGAAGCCGCCTTCGGCTGGACGATGACCGATTACGGCCCGCAATACTGCGCCTTCGCCGATGGACGGCTGGAAGGCGGCTTCACGACGCAGGGTACGCCCAGGCCGGGCGGGCCGCTGATCGTGCTCTATGCCGACGACCTCGCCGCCATGCAGGCGTCGATCGAGGCGGCGGGCGGGCGGATCGTGCAGCCCACTTTCGACTTTCCCGGCGGCCAGCGTTTCCACTTCGCCGACCCGGACGGCTACGAGCTCGCGGTCTGGACGAAGGGCTGAGCCCTTTCGTCACAAATCACGGCCAGGAAGCCGGTTTTCGTGGTAGGATCGCCTCCGCAAATGTGGAGGCGCGTCATGCATGCCGTCATGCAGTTGCTGTCAGCCTACATCACCTGGCTCGCCCGGGCGCTCCAGGTGAGCCCCGACTTCATCACCAAGGACCGGCGCGGCAACCTGCCGCCGCCTTCGGGAGGCATCGGGGCGTACTGATCGCCCCTGAGCCTCCCTCGCCTGATGCAACGCCGTGATGGCCTGTGCTACTTGCCCCAGCGCAGCGCCAGGGGGTTGAGTTCGCGCGCGAGCTCGATCAGGCCCTCACGGGTCTTCGGGTGCAGCGGCACGAGCGGATGGCGCACGGCCTCGCTCTTGATCACGCCACCCTCCTTCATCAGCGACTTCGTCGCACGCAGGCCGCACTGGCGGTTCTCGAAGTTGATGATCGGCAGGACGTCGCGATAGAGCGCGGCGGCCTTCTTGCGATCACCCGCGGCATGGGCGGTGACGATCGGCTTGATCAGATCGGGGATCATGGCCGAGGTCATCGTGCCGGTGGCGCCGGCATCGAGATCGGCCATCAGCGTGATCGCCTCCTCGCCGTCGAACGGACCGACCACCGCCTTGCCGCCGGCCTCGATCAGCGCGCGCAGCTTGTTGGCGGTGCCGGCGATCTCGATCTTGAAATAGCAGACGAGCGGAACTTCCTTGGCCAGCCGGACCATGAAGGGCACGCTCATGTTGACGCCGGCAAGCGGCGCGTCCTGCAGGATGATCGGCAGCCCGCTGGCGTCGGCGACGCGCGCGAAATGCTCGATCATGCCGTCTTCGTCGGCCTTGAGCAGGGCGCCGTGATAGGGCGGCATCATCATCAGCATCTTGGCGCCGGCATCGGCGGCGGCCTTGGCGCGCTGGGCGGCGATGCGGGTCGAGAAATGCGAGGTGGTGACGATCACCGGCACGCGCCCGGCAACCTGCTCGATCGAGAGCAGCATCACCTGATGACGCTCCTCGTCGGTCAGCAGGAACTGCTCGGAATAGTTGGCGAGGATGCAGATGCCATCGACGCCCTGGTCGATCATCAGGTCCATGACGCGCTTGTTGCCCTCGATGTCGAGGTCACCATTGTCGTGGAAGATCGTCGGCGCGATCGGGAAAATGCCCTTGTAGGCTTCGGTCATGGCAGGTCTCTCTGCGGCGGTGGAGCTGTCAGGCCTTTGCGGCCCGGGCGGTCGTCAGCTTGCGGATGCCGCGCCTGGCCGAACCCAACAGCGGGAAGAGAAGAAGGGCGAGCGCGATCGACATCAGCGACGCGACCAGCGGGTTCGACCAGAAGATCGAGAGCGAGCCTTGGCTGAAGATCATCGACTGGCGGAAGGCGTCCTCCGCCTTGTCGCCGATGACCATGGCCAGCACCAAGGGCGCGATCGGATAATCGAGCTTCTTGAAGAAGTAGCCGAGGATGCCGAAGGCGAGCGCGAGCCAGATGTCGAACTCCTTGCTGGCGACCGTATAGGCGCCAATGAAGCAGACGACGACGATCGCCGGGCCGATGATCGAGAAGGGGATGCGCAGGATCGAGGCGAAGAGCGGCACGGTCGCCAGCACGACGACGACGGCGACGACGTTGCCGAGATACATCGAGGCGATCAGGCCCCAGACGAAGTCCGGACGCTCGACGAAGAGCATCGGGCCGGGGTTGAGGCCCCAGATCATCAGCCCGCCCATCATCACGGCGGCGGTCGCAGAGCCGGGAATGCCGAGCGCGAGCATCGGCAGCATGGCGGCGGAGCCGGCGGCATGGTCGGCCGTCTCGGGCGAGATCACGCCCTCCGGCTCGCCCTTGCCGAACTTCTCCGGGTTGCGCGAGGAGCGCTTGGCCATGGCGTAGCTCATGAAGGAGGCCGCCGTCGGGCCGCCCGGCGTGATGCCCATCCAGATGCCGATGATGCTGGAGCGGAGCAGCGCGAACCAGTAGCGCGGCAGCTTGAGCGCCGTCAGGAAGACGTCGCGCGGGCGGACCTTGGCCTTCACGCCGTCGAAGCGCAGCCCGTCCTCCATGGTCTGCAGGAGCTCGCCGAGACCGAACAGGCCGATCACCGCGATCAGGAAGCTGACGCCGGCGAGCAGGACGTCGAACTCATAGGTCAGGCGGACATTGCCGGAGACCGAATCCATGCCGATCGAGGCGAAGGTGAAGCCCATCGCCATCGAGACGAGGGTCTTCAGCGGCGAGGCGCCACCGAGGCCGACGAAGCTGGCAAAGGTCATGAAATAGACCGCGAAATACTCCGGCGAGGAGAATTTCAGCGCGAAGCGCGCGACCCAGCCCGAGAGCAGCGTGATCAGGATGACGCCGGCCATGGCGCCGAAGCCGGCCGAGAGGAAGGCGAAGGACAACGCCTCGGCCGCCCTGCCCTGCTTGGCCATCGGATGGCCGTCGAAGGTGGTCGCGACGGAGGACGGCTCGCCGGGAATATTGAACAGCACCGAGGTGGTCGAACCGCCGAACAGCGCGCCCCAATAGAGCGAGGTCAGGAGGATGATCGCCGAGACCGGGTCCATGGTGAAGGTCAGCGGCAGCATCAGCGAGACGCCGTTCGGGGCGCCGAGCCCGGGCAGCACGCCGACGAGGATGCCGAGAAGCACGCCGGCCATCATCAGCGCGATGTGATGGGTGGTCAGCGCGACTTCGAAGCCGTGAAGGAGCGAGGCGAAATTTTCCATGGGTCGATCCGCTCGCGAAGGTCAGAGGCCGAGCATCGTCTCGACCGGCCCCTTGAGCAGGGAAACCTGGGCGAACTTCTCGAGGCCGAAATAGAAGAAGGCAGCGGTGCCGAAGGCGGTCGCGAGCGTCGGCAACCAGCCGAAGCGGCCCTGGAAGCGCATCGCGAAAACGAGGTAGAGCACCATCGCGATATACATGCCGAGCGTGACGCTGAGCACGATGAAGGCGAGCATCGGCACGAAGAACGAGAGGACACGCTTGGCCTGCTCGCGATCGAGGAAGGTCTCGGCGAGCCCGGCCGAGCCGCCGATGCGCCGGCCGATCGTGGTGACGACGGTCCCGGCGCTGGCGAGCGCAATCAGCAGACCGCAATAGAACGGGAAGGCACCGGGCTGGGGGCCGGAAGAATCCCAGCCGACGCCGAACTCGCGGGCGCCGTTGACGATCACGAGGCCGAAGGCGAGCGTCGCCAGGGCTGTCGCGATTTCGGCCTGGAAGCGGGTGATCATCGGCAGCCTTCCATCCCTGTCGGTTCTTGTGGCGGGAGGCGGACGAAAGGCCCGCCTCCCGAAGTCTTGCTGGACCGAACTGCGATGGCTCGCGGGCACCTGTTGCGGTGCCCGCCCATCGCCTCTCAGCCGATCAGTTGACGACCCAGCCTTCGTTCTTGAAGGTCTTGGCGTTGGCGGCCTCGTCCTTGGCGACGAAGTCGTTGAGTTCCTTGCCCTTCATGAAGCGGGCGGTCTGCGCGGTGCGGGCGACGAACTCGGCCCATTCCGGGGTCTTGCTGACCTTCTCCATGACGTCGGCATAGAAGGTGACGGCGTCGGCCGGAACCTCGGCCGGCAGCCAGACGGTGCGCGGCATCTGGAACGACTCGAGCGGCAGGCCGGCTTCCTTGCAGGTCGGGATATCGCCCCAGCCCTTGCCGTTGTGAACCGGCTCGCCCTTGGCGAGACGCACCGGCGAGAAGACGCAGAGCGGCTTGACCTGGCCGGCCTTCCACTGGCCGAGATTCTCGTTCGGGTTGTTGGTGTTGGAGTCGACATGGCCGCCGGCAAGCTGCGTCGCGGCAGCGCCACCGCCCTGGAAGGGCACGTAGATCCACTTGGCGCCGGTGGCCTCCTGGATCATCGCGGTCAGCGTCTGGTCGGTGTCCTTGGACTGGCTGCCGGCCATCTTGAAGCCGCCGGGCTTCGCCTTCACCGCGTCGATATAGGCCTTGGCGTCGTTATAGGGCGAGTTGCCGTTGACCCAGATCAGGAACTCGTCGAGCGCGAGCGCGGCGACCGGGGTGAGATCCGAGAACTTGTAGCCGAGCTTGGCGACGTAAGGCAGCAGATAGGCGTTGTTGGTGCCGAAGATGACCTTGTGGGCATCGCCCTTGCCACCCTTGCCATAGACGAAGGTCTCGGCGCCGCTGCCGCCGCCCTTGTTGAGCACGACGATCGGCTGCTCGACCAGCTTGTGCTTGGTGATGATCGACTGGATGACGCGGGCGAAGTTGTCGGTGCCGCCGCCGGGGCCCGAAGCCACGACGAACTCGATCGGCTTGGTCGGCTGCCAGGCCTGCGCCGGCATTGCCGTCGCGAAGGACGCGGCGACGAAGCTCGCCGCGATCGTGAACTTCTTCATGCTGTTCTCTCCCTTTCCTTGAATGATCGGGCGGCTCTTGACGGCCGCCCTGCCGGAACGTCTCAGGCGGCCGCCTTGCGCGCCGCCTTCCCTTCGCTCGCCATCTTGATGGCGAGCGACAGCGCCGCCCGGGTCGCGCCGAGATTGGCGATGCCCTTGCCGGCGATCTCGTAGGCCGTGCCATGGGCCGGCGTGCAGATCGGAAACGGGAAGCCGCCGATCAGCGTGACACCGCGGTCGAAGCCCATCAGCTTCATCGCGATCTGGCCCTGGTCGTGATACATCGTCAGCACGGCATCGAAGTCGCCGTTCTTGGCGCGCAGGAAGACGGTGTCGGACGGGAACGGCCCTTCGACGGTATAGCCCTTGGCCTTGGCTGCATTCACCGCCGGCTCGATCGTGTCGATCTCGTCGCGACCGAAATTGCCGCCGTCGCCGGCATGGGGATTGATGCCCGCAACCGCGATGCGCGGCGGGTTGAAGCCGGCAGCGCGCAGGTTCTTGTCGGCGAGATCGAGCGCCCGCAGGATGCGCTCCTGGGTGACGTTCTTCGCAACTTCAGAGAGCGGGACATGCGAGGTGACGCGGGCGTTCCAGAGCTTGTCGAGCACATTGAACTCGCTCGCAGGCCCCTCGAAGGCGATGGCGTCGCGCACGAAACGGATCTCGTCGTCATAGCCCGGATAGGCGAAGCGCATCGCCGCCTTGTTGAAGGGCGTGAAGAACACCGCGTCGGCCTTGCCGGAAGCAGCCAATTGCAGGGCACGGCGGAAATTCTCGGTCGCAGCCTTGCCGCCGGCGAGGGTCGCCTTGCCGCGCTGCAGATCGGCCGGATCATGGTTGGCGAGATCGACGAAGACCGGCTTGCCGGCATCGGCCGGCAGGGCCTCGCCGTCCTTGACCACATGCACGTCGGCCTTGAGGCCGGCATCAGCAGCGCCGAGCTCGAGCAGGCGCAGATCGCCGAAGACGACATAGCGCGCAGCCGAGCGCAGATCGGCCTCGGCGAGAATGCGAACAGTGAGCTCAGGGCTGATGCCGGACGGATCGCCCATGGCGACCGCAATGACCGGCTGGGCGGTTTGCGCCTGCGTTTCCAAACAATCCTCCCTCGATCCGGTCAAGAAGCCGGCGACATGGCTTTGGCCTAACATGCGCCCAATGGCTAGGCAAGTATTCTGTATGCAGCATAATTTTAGTGGCGTAGAATGGACTCGGAGACGCTGCCGGCAGACCGGCCAGAGGCCGCAGGCGTGCGTTTCCACAGCTTCCGCGGCTGCGCCTTCCCGCGCGTTGACACCGGGAAGTGGCCATGCCGTACAGGATGACGGAAAAGGAGCGTCTATGACGAGCGGAGCCGGGACGTTGGACGAAGCGCAGGAGGCCTATCCGCGCATTCAGCGCCGGACCTTGCACGACGAGGTGCTCGAGCGCATGCGCGACATGATCATCGAGGGCACCCTCGCGCCTGGGCAGCGGATCAACGAGGGGCTGATCGGCGCCCAGCTCGGCGTCTCACGCACGCCCCTGCGTGAGGCGATCAAGACGCTCGCCAGCGAAGGCCTCGTCGAGATTCAGCCGGCCAAGGGCGCCATCGTGCGCAAGTTCAGCTCGACCGATATGCGCCATATCCTCGAGGTGCTGAAGAGCCTCGAGCAGCTCGGCGGCCGCATGGCCTGCGAGAATGCCAGCGACGAGACGATCGCGGCGATCCGGGCGCTACATGACGAGATGATGGAGCAGTACCGCGTCAGGAACCGGCTCGAATATTTCAAGCTCAACCAGGCGATCCATTCGGCCATCGTCGCGGCCTCGGGCAACGATGTGCTGGTGGAGATGCACGGCACGCTTCAAGCGCGCATCAAGCGGCTGCGCTTCATCGGCAATGAGGGCCCGGAGAAATGGGCGGGAGCCGTCGCCGAGCATGAGACCATGATCGAGTCGCTGGAGAAGCGCGACGTCGACGCACTGATGGAAGTCATTCGCCTCCACATGGATTCGACGCGGCTGCGGGTCTGGGACGTGCTCTGAGGCGCGCCCACGGCAGCCTCACCAGGAAGCAGAAACCGAAGCACCGCACGGCGCCCGCCGTAGCGTTGCGCTGCGCGCAAGGCAGCGTCATCAGATTTTTGTTTAACAGGCCTACCGACGAATGCTACGGTCGGATGGTCGAAATCTGTACAGTTTTTCTAGAAAACTTCCAGACACACACTCAATAGAATTTTATCCAGAATCCAAAGCAACATGACTGACTGCCGTAGACGTTTCGATGTCGAGGGAAAGCGTCCATGTCTTGGCTCCATGCTCTATTCAATCAATCCCCCGAGATCGCCCTGTTCCTGTCACTGGCGATCGGTTATTGGGTCGGCAAGTTCCAGTTCGGCAAGTTTCAACTTGGTGGCGTCGCCGGCTCGCTTCTGGCGGCGGTGATCATCAGCCAGGTCGGCGTTTCAATCGACAACGGCATCAAGGCCGTCCTCTTCGCTCTCTTCATTTACGCGGTCGGCTTCGAGAGTGGCCCGCAATTCTTCCGCTCGCTGGGGCGCCAGTCGCTGCGTGAAATCGCGATGGCGACGGTGCTTGCCGTCAGCGGGCTCATCACCGTCGTCGTGCTCGCCCGCATGTTCGGCCTCGACAAGGGCCTCGCTGCCGGCATCGCGGCGGGCGGCCTGACCCAGTCAGCGATCATCGGCACGGCCGGATCGGCCATCGGCAAGCTCGGCCTCGCGGCCGACGAGACCCAGCGCCTGCAGGCCAATGTCGCGATCGGCTACGCCGTCACCTACATCTTCGGCTCGTTCGGTGCGATCATCGTCTGCGTCAACATCCTGCCCTGGTTCATGCGCCGGAGCATTCGCGACGACGCGATCAAGGCCGAGGCGGAAATGCTGGCCGGCGCGCGCAATCTCGGCGTCGGCGAATATGCAGCAGCGCCCGATCTTGTCGGCCGGATTTACCGTATCGACAGCGCTGCCGGCCGCACGGTCAGTGAGGTCGAGGGCGGTGCCGCCCTGCCGATCAGCATCGAGCGGGTCAAGCGCGATGGCGCCCTGATCGGGCCCGAGCCTTCGCTCAAACTCCAGGCGGGCGACATCGTGCTCGTGGTCGGCCGGCGCGCAGGCGTCGTCGGCCTGTCCTCGAAGCTCGGCCCCGAGCTCCAGTCCTCGGAAGGGATGGACGTGATCGTCGTGACGCGCGAGGTGGCGGTCACCGCTCCCGCTTTCGTCAAGCGCACCGTTGCCGAGATCCGCACCTCGACGGCCGCCGACATGCGCCACGGCGTCTACGTCGTCGAGGTGAAGCGCGCGGGGGTTCGGTTGTCCCTGAAGGACGATACGGTGATCGAGCCGGGAGATGTCGTCACGCTCTACGGCACCTCCGAGGATGTGCAGCGCGCCGCCCGCCAGGTCGGCAGCATCATCATCCCCAGCGACAAGACCGACTTCGTCTTCCACGGCCTCGGCCTCGTCGTCGGCCTGCTCATTGGGCTCGTGGTGGTCCGCTTCGGCGACATTCCCCTGACCCTGGGCAGCGGCGGCGGCGCCCTGCTCTCCGGCCTCGCCTTCGGCTGGTACCGCAGCCGCAACATGGCGCTCGGCAACATGCCGACCGCCGCCTCGACGCTGCTGCGCGATCTCGGCCTGGCGGGCTTCGTCGCGGTGGTCGGGCTGCAATCGGGCCAGCAGGCGGTGACCACGATCGCCGAGAAGGGGCTGTCGATCTTCCTGATCGGCGTCGTCGTGACGCTGCTGCCGCTGCTGATCACCATGGTCTTCGGCCGCTACGTGCTGCGCTACGACAACACCGCTGTCTTCGCCGGCGCGCTGTCCGGCTCGCGCAGCGCCAATCCGGCCTTCGGCGAGGTGCTCGACAAGGCCGGCAACTCGATTCCCACCACCCCCTTCGCCATCACCTACGCGCTCGCAAACGTCTTCCTGACCCTGCTCGGACCTCTCGTCGTCGCCTTCGTCTGAACCGATCGGAGACCGCCCATGACCACCGATTACGCGAAATATGCGAAGCTCAGCCCGTTCGAGCTGAAGGACGAGCTGATCAAGCTGGCCTCCGGCAAGGCGAACCGCCTGATGCTCAATGCCGGCCGCGGCAATCCGAACTTCCTCGCCACCCTGCCCCGCCGGGCCTTCTTCCGCCTCGGCCTGTTCGCCGTGGCCGAGGCCGAGCTGTCCTATTCCTACATGGAGAACGGCGTCGGCGGCTTGCCGAAGATCGAGGGTATCGAAGGAAGGTTCGAGCGCTTCACCGCGGAGCATCGCGACCAGCCGGGCGTCGTCTTCCTCGGCCGGGCCTTGAGCTATGTCCGCGACCAGCTCGGACTTTCCGCCTCGGACTTCCTGCACGAAATGGTCGAGGGCATCCTCGGCAGCAATTATCCGGTGCCGCCGCGCATGCTCCGGATCAGCGAGGAGATCGTCAAACAATACATCGTCAAGGAGATGATCGGCGGCTTCCTGCCGGCCGGCAGCATCGACCTCTTCGCCACCGAGGGCGGCACGGCGGCTATGGCGTACATCTTCAACACGCTGAAGCAGAACGGACTGCTCAAGCGCGGCGACAAGGTCGCGATCGGCCTGCCGGTCTTCACGCCCTATATCGAGATACCGGAACTCGACGAGTACGGGTTGGTCGAGGTCGCGATCAATGCCGACCCCGCGCTGGAATGGCAGTACCCGGACAGCGAGCTCGACAAGCTCAAGGACCCGGCGATCAAGATCTTCTTCTGCGTCAACCCGAGCAACCCGCCCTCGGTGAAGATGGATGATCGCAGCCTCGACCGCGTCGCGGCGATCGTCAGGGAGCATCGGCCGGACCTGTTCATCCTCACCGACGATGTCTACGGCACCTTTGCCGACGGTTTCCGCTCGCTCTTCGCGACCTGCCCGCAGAACACCATGCTGGTCTACTCCTTCTCGAAATATTTCGGCGCGACCGGCTGGCGTCTCGGCGTGATCGCCACGCACAAGCAGAACGTCTTCGACGGCGCCCTCGACGCGCTGCCTGAAGAGGCCAAGAAGGGGCTCGACCACCGTTACGGCTCGCTGCTGCCGGATGTGAGGTCGCTGCGCTTCATCGACCGCATCGTCGCCGACAGCCGGGCCGTCGCCCTCAACCACACGGCCGGCCTGTCGACGCCGCAGCAGGTCCAGATGGTGCTGTTCTCGCTGTTCGCGCTGATGGACGAGAGCGACAGCTACAAGGCCGAGCTGAAGAAGCTGATCCGCCGCCGCGAGGCGGCGCTCTATCGCGAGCTCGGCATCGAGCAGGAGAGCGATCCGAACGCCGTCGATTACTACACCCTGCTCGATCTCGAGGCGATTTCGCGCAAGCTCTATGGCGACGATTTCGCGGCCTGGGTGCTCGAACGCTCGCAATCGGGCGACTTCCTGTTCCGCATCGCCGACGAGACCGGGATCGTGCTGCTGCCCGGGCGCGGCTTCGGGACGAAACAGCCGGCCGGCCGGGCTTCGCTCGCCAACCTCAACGAGTACGAATACGCCAGGATCGGCCGTTCCCTGCGCGCCATGGCCGAAGAGTTCCATGCCGCCTACAAGAAAGGCGGGGGGTGAACGGCGCGAGCAGCGCCTTGGCCATGAGATCGACAGGAGAATGCCGATGATCAAGCGCGCCATAGCCGCAGCGCTCGTCCTCGCCGCCTTCGGCGGCGGCGCCGGCATCACCGCCGCCTCCGCCTGCAACCGGATGGATGGCTGCATCCACGAGTTTCAGAACGAGAACTACGGCATGATGCATGACGGGCGCATGGACGAGATGATGCGCAGCGGGGCGGCCAATGTCGAAGCGTTCCGGTCGCCCGGCAGCGCTGCGCCTCCCCCGCCGGAGAACACCCGGCCGCATGTCTCGGGACGGTCCGGCCGGCGCTAAGGCCGAGGCTGGGCGGCAAGCCGCCTTTGCGTTCCACCGGTCGCTGACGGCAAGCGGATCGCCCCGCTTGACAGTTTTCCCGCGCTCGCTTCCGCTGGCGAAACAAGACCGGCGCGGGGGACCGCCTTGCCATGCTGACGCTGCGCCAGATCGAGGTGGTTCGGGCGATCATGATCACCGGCACGGTCGCCGGCGCCGCGAAGCTCCTGAACGTATCCGCGCCTGGCATCAGCCGGCTGATGAAGCACACCGAGCGGGCCCTGCGGCTCCGGCTGTTCGAGCGTCGGCACGGGCGCTACGTGCCCACACCGGAAGCCAAGGACATCTTCGAGCAGATCAACGGCGTCTACCAGAAGGTCGACGACCTCCAGTACACGCTGGCGCGGATCGATCGGGGTGGCGGAGTCGAGCTCCGGCTCGGCTCGGTGCCGAGCATCTGCAATGTCATGGTGCCGCGTGCGATCGATCGGCTGAAGCGCAAGCACCCGGACCTGCGCATCGAGATCAACATCCTCAAGATCGAGGAGGCGCTCGACTATCTCCTGCTCGGCAAGGGTGAGATCGCGGCGATGAGCTATCGGCTCGACCATCCCGGCCTCGACTTCGTGCCGCTGGCGATGGGCGAGCTGCTCTGCATCGTGCCCAAGGGCCATCCGCTGGCCGGGCGCGACAGGGTCTCGGCCAGCGAGATCGTCGCGCACCCGCTGATCGGCATCGATCCGAACGATCCCTATGGTCGGATCATGAGCGAGATCTTCGTCCGCAGCGGGCTCAGCTTCGAGATGGCGATCAAGGCTCGCTTCGGCACCACTGTCTGCGCGCTGGTCAAGGCGGGGCTCGGCATTGCGATCATCGACCAGTTCACCGTCGCCCATGGTGCGATGCCAGGGATCGTCGCGATCCCGATCGCGGAACCGACGCAGTTCCAGACCTATGTCGCGATCAAGAAGGACAAGGCCCCCTCCCTCTATGCCGAGAGCTTCGTCAAGCTGCTGCGCGAGGAGATGAATGCGGTCGTGGTACCGCAGGGGCACGGCACGGCCTCGTCTGCGCCCAAAAGATAACATCGAGTTAGGTATGTGCGATGGATTGGTTATCGCGTTAGCGCGCGAGATCGGCTTATCTTTCGCCATCGCGCAGCCTGCAGAGACGGGCGCGCCCGGAAGGGACGGACATGCCGGCAAGCGTCAACGCCAGGAAAGCCAAGCGGGTCCTGCTCGGGCTGATCGGCTACCCGATCGCCCATTCGGCCACACCGGCGATGCAGGAGGCGGCGGCCCGTGCGGCCGGCTTCGAGGCGCATTACCATTTGATCGAGGTCGAAGGCGCCGGCACGGGCGATCTCGCCGCCATGCTCGACGGCGTCCGCCGGCTCGGCTTCTCCGGCATCAACGTGACCTATCCGTACAAGGAAGCGGTGGTACCGCTGCTTGACGCGCTCTCGCCGGACGCCGCGGCGATGGGCGCGGTCAACACCATCACCGTCAACGATGGGCGCCTCACCGGCCACAACACCGATGCGAGCGGCTTTGCCGCCGCCTATCGCAAGCTCGCCCGGAGTGATGGCGACGGGCCAGTCGCGATCATCGGCGCCGGCGGCGTCGGCAAGGCGATCGCCTTCGCGCTGTCCGGCAGCGGCGTCGGAACCTTGCGGCTCTACGATATCGACCGTGGCAAATGCGAAGCTCTGGCGCAGGCCCTCGCCGGCCGCGCCCGAATCGAGATTGCTCCGAGCGCGGCGGTTGCGGCGGAGGGCGCGGCCGGCATCGTCAACGGCACCCCGCTCGGCATGGCGCCGAACCGCGAAATGCCAGTTCCGGCCAGCGTTTTGCAGCCAGCGCAATGGGTCGCCGATTCCGTCTACCATCCGCTCTGGACACCGCTCATGAAGGCTGCGCAAAGCATTGGCGCAACGGTGATGAGCGGGCGCGAGCTCGCCATCAACCAGGCTCTCGACGCCTTCACGCTGTTCACCGGCGCGGAAGCATCGGAAACCGCGATGAGCAGTGCGTTCGATGCCGCGATGGCGGAGCGCACCGGCGAACGTGCGGCATAAGAAGACGGACCGGTACGACCGGGACGACAAGAAACAAAGAAACGAAACGGTTGGAGGAGACGTAAGACCATGAAGTCGCATTGGATCATCGCCGCCGCGCTCAGCGCCGGCATCGCCCTGCCCGCCTCGGCGCAGGACAAGGTCAAGCTGATCAACGTCGTCGAGCTCTCGGGCGCGGGCGCGACGGCCGGCACCAACTTCAAGAACGGCATCGACCTCGCCGTGGCCGAGATCAACGCCAAGGGCGGCCTGCTCGGCAAGCAGATCGAGATCATCCACTACGATACCCAGACCAATCCGGGGAACACCCGCGCAGCCGTGCAGCGCGCGATCGACGAGGGCACCTATGCCGTGCTCGGCCCGGTCTTCTCCGGCCCGATCGGCGCCTCGATGCAGATCGCCCAGCGCGCCGAGATCGCCCAGATCGTCGGCGGCGAGGCAGCCGGCCTGACCAAGCAGGGCAACCAGTACCTGTTCCGCACCTCGCTCAGCCAGGCGGCGGCGATGCCGAAGATCGCCAACTATCTCAAGAACACGGTCAAGGCGAACTCCGTCGCCGTGGTCTGGGTCAACAACGACTTCGGCAAGGGCGGCCGCGACGCGATCATTCCCGAACTCGAGAAGGCCGGCATCAAGGTCGCGGCCGACGTCTCGACCGAGCAGGGCCAGGCCGATTTCTCGGCCGACGCGATCAAGATCAAGAACGCCAATGCCGACGCGGTCTTCGTCTATCTCAACGAGGAGGAGAGCGCCCGCTTCCTGCGCGCCGCCAAGCAGCAGGGCGTCAACAAGCCGATGGTCGGCGAGACCACGCTGCTCGGCGCCAAGGTGATCGAGCTCGCCGGCGACGCCGCCAACGGCGCCAAGGGCCATGTCGGTCTCTCGATCGACGCGCCGATCCCGGCCTTCCAGGAGTTCGGCAAGAAGTTCCAGACCAAGTACAACTACGCTTCAGACCATAACGGCATGAAGGGCTATATGGGCGTCTACATGATCAAGTGGGCGACCGAGAAGCAGAAGAAGTTCGACAAGAAGGGCCTTGCCGACACGTTGCGCGGCGCCACGATCAAGCCCTCCGAGGAGCCCGGCATCCTGATGGAGACAACGATCGAGCCCAATGGCGACCTCGATCGCGTCAGCTTCATCGCCGAAGTCATCGACGGCAAGCAGGTGATCAACGCGACCCTGCCGAAGATCAAGCCGTAAGGACCGTTCCACCCTCGACATCATCCCGGGCGAGCAAGGCTCGACCCGGGATCGATCGAAGGGCGGCACGGCTGCATCGATCCCGGCGCTCCGCTTGCCTGCGGCCGGGATGACGCGAGCAGATAGAACGCAACGCTCAACGAACCGAGCGAGAACACCGCCATGGCCGAATTCATCGCCTATCTCATCGCCGGCATCGCGACGGGCGCGATCTACGCGCTCGCCGCCATCGGCTTCACCCTGGTCTGGCAGACCTCGCAGACCATCAACTTCGCCCAGGGCGAGTTCGTGATGCTGCCGGCGGTGCTGGTTCTGCTCGCGATCAAGCTGTTCGGCGCACCGATCTGGCTCGCCGCGATCATCGGCATTGCGGCCTTCATCCTGATCTTCGGGGTCGGCTTCAAGATCGCCGTGGTCGACCCGATGATCCGCCATGGCGTGCTGCCGCTCGCCATCGCCACCATGGCGCTCTCGATCATCATGAAGGAAGGCGCCAAGGACGGGTTCTCGGCCGAGGCCCAGAACTTCCCCTCTTTCGTGCCGACCGACACGCTCTCGATCTTCGGCGCGGCGATCTCGCTGCAGCACCTCGCCATCATCGCCGTCGCCTTCGCCGTGATCGGCGCGCTGCAATGGTTCGTCGGCGGCACGAGGCTCGGCCGCCAGATGCAGGCGACGGCGCAGAACCCGACTGTCGCCCGCATCCTCGGCATACCCGTCGAGCGCATGGTGCTGCTGACCTTCGTGATCAACGCGGCGCTCGCCGTGGTCGCCTCAGTGCTGATCTCGCCGATCTATCTGGCGAAATTCTCGAATGGCGAGGTGATCGGTCTCTTCGCCTTCATCGCGGCGATCGTCGGCGGCTTCAACCAGGTGCGCGGCGCCCTCGTCGGCGGCCTGATCGTCGGCATCGTCGACAGCCTCGCGGCCGGCTACTTCTCGAGCCAGTACAAGCTCGCCGTGCCGCTCGTCCTGCTCATCATCATCATCCTGCTCAAGCCGGAAGGCCTGATGGGCCGCAGAGAGGAGCGCCGCGTATGACCGCGCCCGCAAGCCGCGCCGCCGTCCAGGCCGCGCCCGCCCGCTCGGCCGCCCTCGGCGGCTTCGCCGACGGCCCGCTGATCGCTCTGATGATCGGCGCCGTCATCCTCTGGTTCGCCCCTTCCGGCATGGGCCGCTACGGCACCTATGTGCTTTCGCTCTGGCTGGTGATGGCGATCGCCGTGATGGGCCTCAACCTGACCCTCGGCTACGCCGGCCTGAAATCGCTGGCGCAGGCCGCCTTCATGGGCATCGGCGCCTATATCACGGCGCTCCTGACCACCAAGACCGGCATCTCCTGGTACGCCGCCTTCGCGATCTCCGGCATCGTCACCTTCGCGGTCGGCCTCTTGCTCGGCTTCCCGGCGCTGAGGGTCAAGGCGCATTACCTCGCTTTCGTGACGCTGGCCTTCTCGACGCTGGTCTGGCTGGCGATGCGCAACGAACAATGGCTGACCGGCGGCGTCTTCGGCCTCTCCAACATCCCGCGACCCTCGCTGTTCGGCTTCAAGCTCGATGGGGCCCTCGCCTTCCATCGCTTCGTGGTGGTGGTCACCTTCCTGCTCGCCGTGCTGCTCTGGTGGATGATCCGCTCGCCCTGGGGCCGTGCCTTCACGGCGCTGCGCGAGAACCCGATCCGGGCGGCGAGCCTCGGCATCGACACGCGCATGTACACGCTGCTCGCCTTCGCCATCGGCTCGGCCTATGCCGGCTTTGCCGGCGCGCTATACGCGCCGCTGGTCGAGTTCATCGACCCCTCGCCCTTCTCGCTGTCGCAGAGCTTCTTCCTGCTGCTGATGGTGGTCGCGGGCGGCGCCGGCTACCTGCTCGGGCCGTTCATCGGCGCGCTGCTCGGCGTCGTGCTGCCGGAATGGCTGCGCTTTGCCGGCTCGCTCTACCTGATCATCTTCGCCGCCATCGTCATGCTGCTGCTGATCGCCTGCCCGCAGGGGATGAGCGGGCTTATCGAACGCGGCTGGGCCTGGATCACCGGCCGTAACAAGGCGGGAGGCGGCCGATGACACAGGTCCTCGAAGTCACCAACCTCCATAAGGCCTTCGGCGGCATCAAGGCGGTGAACGGGGTCTCGTTCTCGGTCAATGAAGGCGAGATCCTCGGCATCATCGGCCCCAATGGCTGCGGCAAGTCGACCCTGTTCAACTGCATCCTCGGGCAGCTCGAGCCGACCGAAGGCACGGTGAAGCTCGACGGCCGCGAGGTCACCAATATGCGCCCCTCCGAGCTCAACCGGCTGGGCGTCAGCCGCACCTTCCAGCTGCTGCAGGTCTTCCCCGAACTCACCGTGCGCGAGAACCTGATCCTCGCCGGGCAGGAGCATCAGGGCTCGATGCTGTCGCGCTTCTTCGGCGCGCGCGATGCCGGGCTCGGCGAGGCCGCCGACAGGATGATCAGCTTCTTCAAGCTCGGCCATCTGATCGACGCCAAGGCCGGCGGCCTGTCCTATGGCCAGCAGAAGCTGCTCGACGCCGCCATGGCCTTCATGGCCGGGCCGCGGCTGGTGCTGCTCGACGAGCCGGCCGGCGGCGTCAACCTGACCATGCTCGGCGATCTGAAGGAGCGCCTGCGGGCCATCAATGCCGAGCAGGGTTCGACCTTCGTGGTCATCGAGCACAACATGGATTTCGTGATGTCGCTGTGCACGCGCGTCCTCGTGCTGGCCGAAGGCAAGGTGCTGGCGGAAGGCACGCCGGCCGAGGTCAGAGCCAATCCGGCGGTGATCGAAGCCTATCTGGGGCATTGAGGAGCGATCCATGACCACCCCCATCCTCGAACTCGACGGCGTGGTCGGCGGCTATGGCGCCATGACCATCCTCAACGGTACGACCTTCAAGGTTCGCCGCGCCGCGATCACCACCGTGATCGGCCCGAACGGCGCTGGCAAATCCACCGTGTTCAAGGCGATCTTCGGCCTGCTCAAGGTCCGCGAGGGCCATATCCGGCTCGATGGGCGGGACATCACCAACTGGAACCAGCGCAAGCTGCTGGAAGCCGGGATCTGCTATGTCCCGCAAGGGCGCAACATCTTCCCCGAGCTCTCCGTGCGCCACAATATCGAGCTCGGCAGCGTCGCGGCGGGCGCCGGCATCACCGACATGCCGAAGCGGCTGGAGGCGGCGCTCGACCGCTTTCCGGCACTGAGGCGCACGGCCGACCAGCAGGCCTCGACCCTTTCGGGCGGCGAGCAGAAGCAGCTCGAGATCGTCCGCGGCCTGCTGCTGGACCCGCAGCTCGTGCTGATCGACGAGCCCTCGATCGGGCTCTCGCCGATGATGGTGCAGGAGACCTTCGGCATCCTGAAGGACCTGCGCGCGAAAGGCGTCACCATCCTGATGGTCGAGCAGAACGCCCGCTCGGCACTGGAAATCTCCGACGAAGGTCTGGTGCTCGAGCTTGGCCAGACCAGGATGCAGGGCCCGGCCGCCGAAATCCTCGCCGATCCGCGCGTCGGCCAGCTCTTCCTCGGCGGCGCGATGACGGATGCGGCGTGATCGGACCTCAGCCTGTTTGGCTCCCCGCTCCGGTCATCCCGGGCGGAGCGCAGCGTAGACCCGGGATCCATGCCTGGACCGTTCCGGCATGGATCCCGGATCGGCGCCGCTTACGCGGCTTGTCCGGGATGACAGGCCGGGTGACGGCGATAGTGCCAGCTAGCTGAGGACAGTCATGAACCCGACCTCGATCGCCACCGTCTCGATCAGCGGCGACCTCGCCGAGAAGCTGACGGCGATCGCTGCCGCCGGCTTCGAGGGGATCGAGGTCTTCGAGAACGATTTCCTGAGCTTCGATGGCGGCCCGCGCGATGTCGGGCGGATGGTCTCCGACCTCGGCCTGAAGATCTACGCCTTCCAGCCCTTCCGCGATTTCGAGGGCATGCCGGAGCCGCTGCGGGCCCGGACCTTCGCCCGTGCCGCCCGCAAGTTCGAGGTGATGAACGAGCTCGGCGCCGAGCTGATGCTGATCTGCTCGAATGTCTCGCCGCAATCTCTGGGCGGCATCGACCGGGCAGCCGCCGACTTCGCCGAGCTCGGCGAGCTTGCCGCCAAGCACGGCCTCAGGGTCGGCTACGAGGCGCTGGCCTGGGGCCGGCATGTCAACGACTATCGCGATGCCTGGGAAATCGTGCGCCGCGCCAATCATGAGCACATCGGCTTGATCCTCGATTCCTTCCATACCCTGGCCCGGCGTTCGCCGCTGGAGCCGATCGCGAGCATTCCGGGCGACCGGATCTTCCTCGTCCAGCTCGCCGATGCACCCAAGCTCGACATGGACGTGCTGAGCTGGAGCCGGCATTTCCGCAATTTCCCGGGCCAGGGCGACCTTGCGGTCGTCGATTTCGTCAAGGCAGTCGAGGCCACCGGCTATTCCGGCCCGCTCTCGCTGGAGATCTTCAACGACCAGTTCCGTGCAGGGTCGACGCGGCGCCTCGCCACCGACGGGCTGCGCTCGCTGATCCAGCTCGGCGACAAGGTCGCGCGACTGGAGACGCCGGCCCGGTCCGAGATGCCCGATCGCGCCCCGTGCCTCGGCGTCGAGTTCATCGAGTTCGCGCTCGACGAGGAGCCGGCGCATGAGCTCGCCGCGCTCTTCGCCGCCCTCGGCTTCCATCAGAGCGGGACGCATCGCAGCAAGGCGGTGACGCGCTGGAGCCAGGGCAGCGTCAACCTGATCATCAACACCGAGAAGGATGGCTTCGCCCAGTCGCATGCGATCATGCACGGCCCCGGCGTCTGCGCGCTGGCGCTACGGGTCGCCGATGTCGAGGCGACGATGGCGCGGGCGCGGGCGCTGAAAGTGCCGACCTTCGAGCAGCCGGTCGGACCCGGCGAGATGGAAATCCCGGCGATCCGCGGCGTCGGCGGCAGCCTGATCTATTTCACCGAGCCCACCGGCGACCGAGCACATAGCTGGGAGAACGACTTCCTGCCGGTCGAAGACGACAGCGGCCGCCCTGCCCTGCTGGCCGGCGTCGACCACATCTCTCAGTCGATGGACTATGACGAGATGCTGTCCTGGCTGCTGTTCTACACGTCGCTGTTCGCGCTCGACCGGATTCCGCAGCTCGCCATCGCCGACCCCGCCGGCCTCGTAGAGAGCCGGCCACTGGTCAATGCCGAGGGCAGCCTGCGCTTTATCCTCAACGGCTCGCAGGCGACGCGCACCCTGTCCTCGCGCTTCGTCTCCGAACATTTCGGCTCCGGCGTGCAGCACATCGCCTTCTCGGCGCCGGACATCTTCGCGGCGGTGACGGCGATGCGCGAGGCCGGCCTCTCCTTCCTCGACATTCCCGAGAACTATTACGACGACCTCGAAGCCCGCTACGATCTCGATCCGGACTTCCTCGAGCGCCTGCGCGAGCACCACATCCTCTACGACCGCGACGGCGAGGCCGAGTTCCTGCAGGTCTACACCCATGTCTTCGCGCAGCGCTTCTTCTTCGAGATCGTCGAGCGCCGCAGCGGCTATTCCGGTTTCGGCGCGGTCAACGCGCCGGTCCGTCTTGCCGCACAGGCGAGAGAGGCGCGGCCGGTGACGGTGCCGCGCCCCCTGCGCGAGGACTAGATCGTCACGACCACCTTGCCGACGAGGCGGCCGCCTTCGAGCAGTTCATGAGCTTCGGCGATGCGCTCCAGCGGGAAGCGCGCGGCGACCTCATGGCTGAGCCAGCCCTGGCGCAGTCCCTCGCCGATCTCGGCGGCCGCCGCATCATGCGCCGCCTCGTCCATGACATAGACGAGGACAAAGCGGATCGTCGCATCGAGCGTGATCAGCGGCCAGAACGGCACGGCCGGCTCCGGGATCGCGTCCGAGGCATAGGTCGCGACGACACCCCGCGGCGCCAGCACCTGCATGGTCACATCGAGATTGGCGCCGAAGGCGACATCGACGATGCGATGGACGCCGCGCTCCGCACCCGTGAAGGCGCGAATGCCGGCAGGAAGGTCATCGCGTAGGCGGTTGAGCACGAGGTCGGCGCCGGCCGCCTTGGCCGAGCGCGCCTGCTCCTCGCGGCTGACCGTGGCGATCACCCGCGCCCCACCCTGCTTGGCGAACTGGATCGCATAGCGGCCGACCGCGCCGGCACCGCCGGTGACGAGGACGACCTTGCCGGTGACCGGCCCGTCGGCGAAGACGCAGCGATGCGCCGTCATCGCCGGCACGCCGAGGCTGGCGCCCTCCTCGAAGGAGACACCGTCCGGCAGCGGCTGGACCTGCCGCGCCGGCAGCGCGACATACTCCGCCGCCCCGCCGAAGGGGCGGCCAAGCGCCGCCTCGTAGAACCAAACCCGCTCGCCGACACGGTGCTCCAGCTCGGGCGAGCCGGCCGCGACGACCTCGCCGGCACCGTCCTGATGCGGGATCACCAGCGGGAACGGCATCTGGTCGCGGCCGAGCCAGCCGGCGCGCGCCTTCCAGTCCGACGGATTGATGCCGCTGGCGCGAACCTTGATCAGCAACTCGCCCGGTCCCGGCGCCGGATCGGGCCGCTCACCCAGTTGCAGAACCTCGCGCGCCGGGCCCTTGCGCTCGTACCATGCTGCCTTCATCGCCGTGCTCCTGCTCGATTGCGAAAGCTGGCAAATGCCGCCATGGTTCTGATCGTGCAAGTACGCACAATTGGAACATGTACTATCATGAATGTAAGTGTCGCGACCAAGATCGAGGACCCGGCGACGGAAGCGAGGCCGAGACGGCGCCCCGCCGGCCGTACCGGCTGCGGGGTCGAGGCGACGCTCTCGGTTGTCGGCGGCGTGTGGAAGCCGGTGCTGCTTTTCCATTTGCTGCGCGGCAAGCTGCGCTTCAACGCCCTCTGCCGGCTGACGCAGCGGGCGACGCAGCGGATGATCACCTTGCAGCTGCGCGAGCTGGAAAACGACGGCGTGCTGCGCCGGATCGTCTATCCGGAAGTGCCGCCGAAGGTGGAATACGAGCTCACCGAGTTCGGCCGT
>JAESGI010000214.1_pt1 | contig 35300 bp, 51 predicted proteins | sample 9269671 | NCBI WGS metagenome assembly JAESGI01 (sample SAMN14515641, study PRJNA621666) | algae metagenome | isolation source: Nostoc indistinguendum CM1-VF10 and co-occurring heterotrophs from gravelly... | place: USA: Clark Mountains, San Bernardino, California | collected 1998-06-05 | reverse complement strand
ACTTTACAAAACTTTACTTTATAAAATTCTCAAACTACCGCTCACGCTACCTCTCCCACTCAACCAACACCCCATCAACACAAGCAATTCCCCACTGCGGAAACTTAACCAGTAACTTCTTGATCACAATCTGCAAAGCCGGATCGTCACTCCAGCACTCTTGCAAGAAGTCAAAACCCGGATTCTCCCCTGAATTTCCTGCTCGATTCAGTTTTTCCCTTCTTACAGGTCGCATATTTGACCTCGCAACAATCGCCTCATGCGACCATTTTTCAACACTGGGGACAGACGCGGCGGAACAACTGCTTTCAGGGCAATATCTTACTTGTCTCATCAGTGTTTGACGGAACAATAGTCATAGGAGACTCATCTGCTCAACAATACGTGTTTCTGCACGCTCAGGGTTTAGCTTTGCTGTTACTGACTGCCCCACTGGATCTGAAATTTCCGACTGAGTATCATTAACCAAAACCCACGAAGGCATCTTGATATCTTGCTGATTATTCTTACCTCTTGCCTTGGCAGCCATAGCCACTGACGGAATTAAGCGCTCACGGTAAAACTTCTCCTGCAACCCGGACAATACACCAAGCACACCCAACTCTGACCACACACCTAAGTCTTCTCCATTGAGGCTAACTTGGTAATATCCGCACTCTAAGCGATCGCACTTTACACGATACCCCAACTCATGACATTTCTCGATCAGACTCAATACTTGGGGTGGGTATGTGGCTGGAAGTATGATTTTTTGTCCACAAATTGTGGATATTTTCTCTTGGGTAACAGTTCCTAACCCAACTTCCCCGCCCCAGAGTTTAGGCAGATATCGTTGGATAACTTCACGTCCAACTTGATGCCGATGGCAAAAATCGCCAGTTTTTTCGTAGCAGCACAATGTCATGTCATGTGAGTTTTTCTCCTGTTTTGCAACCCAAATATCAATCAGCTGCTGCCTACAAAGCAAAATTTCGTGGAATTGGCGGGTGTATTCTTGTTCAGCATTAGTATCTGACGCTGAAGACTTCCACCATTTCAGTAGCTCTGGTGTTGGAGCAAATAAAGGTAAATGCTTGCCTTGAAAGCCTTTTGGAGGATATAGAGAGATGGAGACGGCTTCACCTCTGATTTCTCCTGCATAGTAAGAGGTAAAAATAGTCACTCCTTTTTCTCCTCATTAGCTACCTCTTGACATATAAGCTGGTGGAAACTATATTCACCCGGAATATCTTGACAATTCCAAGTTTGTAAGTATTTGTTTTGCCTGTAGTATTTCATAAGACACTCTGGTATTGAGTTTGCTGCTTAAAAGTCAACCCATTTGATATCAACCACTCGCCCTGACACAATCACGAGTTCGCATTGATTAGCAGGATCGCAGGCCCAATCAATTGCGGTTTGCCTCAATACGTCACTGCCACAATTAAGATATTTCCTCATGTCTTGTAGTACAGCTTCTTCTTCTATTACTGGAGGCTGAACTATAACGGCGATCGCAGTCAACTTTTTAGAAGAGGCAAGGGGCAGAGAGCTATTTGCGGGAGTTGTGTGGGAGGCAATATCTCCCCACCCTCCCACTTCTTCCTCTGCTTCCCGCACAGGAGCCTTTTCATTCAACTGCTCTACTTTCTCAACTTTCAAAGCCTCGATAGCTGGCTTTGCCGTTTCTAGAGCGGATGCAACAAGTGATTTTTTGCGACTTGGCACAGCATGAGGTGTAAAGTTAGCCCAAAATTCCCTATCTGACTGTTTTGGTGTATTCAAATAAGCCCCAGGATTAATACAACCAAATTCATCTTTGGGCGGCTCTTGAGAAATCAGAGTAGGCAAGGCATAGTCTGCTACTTGCTCTACCATTTTGGTTAAGGTGGGTGTTTGTGTTACACGTACTGATTCAGGTAATGGTGTTGCTGCTCTAGCTTGAAGCGCTATCTGTTCCTCATCTTGGGTGGTGTTTAGCCCGTTCTCCCTGCGGGTTTGGATGTTGACAACGCGATGGATGAAAGTCGATTGATACCATTCCCACTCAATCGCTAAGTTAGTCGGTTCATTGCGGAAGTGTTTCAGTACCTTGGCTTTGTTTGCGTGCAAGTCGCCGCCATACTCCTTCATCCACCGAGTAGCGAGGGCGATTTGAAATTCTGCATCAAGCTTGCCCTCTTCATTACGCCACGGGCCATCTGGTAGCCAATCCCAAATCACATCGTTGGGCTTTTTGCGTTGATTTTTCCAAAATGGGTCGGGCAGTGGCGGCGGAACATTTGCCTTGATGAGAGACTGACTTGTTGGTTGCGTAGTCTCGGATTTTTTTGGCAACAAAGTGGAGAAACTTGAATTGGGTTCTTCTATGACTTGAAATCCAAATTCTCTTTTTTCTTTTCTTTCTTGTGAGTCGATGTCAGTTTGAGAGGGATTAAGGGAGAGATCCGTTAAAGGGAGATCCTTAATTGGTATGATTTGGTATCAGTAATTTGTTGCCTGATTTTTTCTAGATATTTTGATGCCATCCATTGTGAATGATGTGTGATTTCATAAATTGTGGTTTTCCCTTTTCGTTCTTGGGCTATTTTGATAAACCTAGCTGCAATCAGGGTTTGTAGGGTTTTCCTGACAGTCTTTTCATTCATTAAACAGATTGCTGCCATGTTACGAATTGACTCAAAACATCCGTCTTTTCCAGCTCGTCTAACTATGTGTCCATACAAACGATATTCTTGGGGATTAAGCCCATAGTCATCTAGAAACGATGGAACGACTATTGCAAAATCACTGCGATTGCTTACAACAGAATTACTCATTTTCCCCTCTATGTCTTGTTCTCATCCTTTATTAGGTTTTGAGCATGAAAATATTAACGGTGCAGACTTAACACTCCGCCGATTTAGAACCCTGAACTATTTGTGAATATGGTTCTTTAAAAACTACTTCGCACCTTGTTTAGTGCCGAGCGATCGCAAAATCTTTTGAATTGCTGGAGAAGACTTGATCTAAAATGCTTTCAGGGTATAAACCTACATAGCCGAACCTTGGGTCATGTATCTGTTCTACTTCTACCCCCTGCTTGCGGCATAACGCGCTAGCTTTCTTTCCCTTGCTGCCGGCTTGTGAGAGTGATATCTCAAATCCTCGAAGTTTAGCAAAACCCATAACGCTGTACTTGTGACCACATGGGCTATTGAACCGATCTTGCTCAACTTCAACCGCATTTAGTCTTGCCAGTACTTCGTTTTGACGGTGTTCTTGTTCCAATAGCCTTTGCTCTTGTTCTGCCATCTGTTGGGCGAGTGCAGCAAGGATTTGAATCTGGGTCATGGTTCCTGGGGCAACCGAGTATCCACCTGTCTTACGAATAGAGGGCAGAACTTCATGAAACACCCAGTACTGGAAACGTTTGGCAACTGGCTTACGGGACTTAAATACAAGACGATAAAGCCCTGGTTCATTGACAGTCAGCATTTCTTGCTCACCACCAAGGGTACGAACATTCCTCGTACCCTTTTCGGATGGCTCCAAAGTCTCTAGTGCTTTACTTGTATCCCTTAATTGCAAACAAGCACACACATCAGCAGCTACCCATTCTGGTTTTTCTGCTATGCCAACAAAACGAACTTCTTTCTCTTCAAACGAAAAAACTGATAGGTTAGACATGGCTATTCCTCTGCTATGGCTGTGGCTTAGTCAAGCGATCGCACTCTTGGCGGGGGGTGATCGCTTTTAAGTTTTATGGATGAGTTAGGCTTGATCGTCCCTGAAGATTTCATCGAAGCTGACTTCTCTGCCAGCTAAATCCGATGCTAAATCTTTGAGTTTAAATAGTGTGTCGATTTGACACCTATCGAGTAAACCTTTTTTTGCAGATGATAAGGTTCTTCTGTTAAGTCCCGTTTTCTCATGTGCAGTCTCAATGGACAAATCACTCTCCTCAGTCCAAAACTTTGACAAATCAATGTATTTAACCATTCTTTGTATCGGAATACGCCTAGACTTCTCAAGCATATTCCGATCGGCAGCATATTGATGTACCAACATATTGCTGTACTTTTCTATATTCACAATCTTACCTTCGATATATCAATAAGTCAATATATCAGTATTTTGACATACTGACATATTAGCGATATTGTAATAAACATAGGGCAAAGGAAAGCGAACCGCCTGCACCCAAACGCAAAAAGGGTTCACAAGTCTAACTAGTCACAGATTTGCTCAACATAAAACATAGATTTGAGAAACGAGAACCTCCCGTCGTATAGCACAAGGTACGCCAGGTAAAGTCGGCTGGGGGAGATACTCAAAATCACTCAATAAATCCACTCATACTGAACAGAGGGCAACCGCTCAATACCTTCTCTAGAGCCTTGTGCTGTGAATTCTTGCTAGAAAATAACTGAAATTCAGAAATATGAGGCTACGCCAAAACAATTTGAGAGCGTTGCGGTAAACCACAACGTTGTTCAGGCAAAACAAAAGGCGATCACCGTCCCTGGAAAGTCTGCGATCGCCTTTTTACCCCAATCAAGAGGCAATTTCTAATGATGACACAAAATTTAGCCCCTGCGCCAACAAAAGATCCGTTAACCACACAAGACCGCCAAATCATTGCAACCATCGTGAATCAGTCGGATTACTCCAAGAACTGCAAGCCTGAAGATGTAGTGACTATCTGGATCAACAGTGATGATATTGTGTGGGTGAAAATGACCCACGGCTATGCTCGATACCACAAAGAGCCATTCAAACGTGCAGTAGCAGAGGTAAAAGCGAGTCTTTCTGCTCCAGTAGAGTGCAATCACAAGGAAGATAAGGAATTGAAACAAGCTGCTGACGAAATTGGCTTGTTAGGTAATTGTGATTGGTTATCGTTGAGCGTCCAATACTATCCTGATAAGGTAATCGGTCATGCTGGTTGCTACACTTCGCAGAAGCCTCAACTATTAACCCTACTTACTGAATGGGACTTCACCATACCGAAGTGGAATATGCCTGCTGCCATCTGTCCAGACTGCGAAGGACATGGATGCGGTAACTGTGGTTATCGCGGGACTCGTGCAGAAGACTTGTGTACGCCAGTAGATGGCTACCGACTGACCTATGTAGGACGTACTGACTTTCAGACGGCTCACAATGTATATCTAGATGGTGAATTCTTGGGCATACTCTTCAAGGTTAGGAACACTGATGAGTTATGGGAAAATGACCCTAAAACTTACTACTGGCAGTGTAGAGATGGAGTCCGGTATTGGAGTGTGAAAGAGGCTGTAGAGGGACTGTCCAGGGCAACTGCTCCGATTGAACTGCCGCAAGTTTGTCGGGAGTTGATAGCGGCGTAAGAAAATTAGTAAGTGTTGCCAAAAAGGTAATTTGGTAACACTTACTGTTTTCAGCTACGCCTATAAGATAGCAAGATGACACAGCGATACCGCTAAAATTGTAGTTGAGGATGTCAGCAAGGAGAAAAGATGACAGACGATGTTAGATTTGACGATATTTACCTACGCCTCAATGAACTGACACAAGATGTTACAAACTTAAAAATTCAAGCAGGAACCATTGGAACATCTCAAACTGCCATAGCCCAGACAATGACGCTGGCAACTGGTTTAGCTTCGGATATGCGGCAAGTGAAAGCAGATATTAGAGAAATGAAATCTGATCTGAGAAACTTAAACGCAGGCTTAGAAGAAGTTCTCAGGTTATTGCGTCAGAGAAACAGCCCAGAAGAATAGTTTACTTAATACAAATTACCAAGTTTGAGGCGCTTTTGTAGTAACAAGAGCGCTCTTTTATTGGCTCTGCACTTGATACATCTGAAATCAACGGCTTCGCCAATGCGAAAGTGAAATGCTTTTGGTAAACATACATGACCCCTGAACAAACATCAGATTTATTTGCTGCTTTAATGCGCCAAGAGGAACTACTCAAGCAGTTAGTCGCAGCAATCAATAAACCGAAACTGGGATTGCACTCTGAAGCTGGCAGTTGCAAAATCTACTGCAATCGTCAGCACGGAGGACTGTGGTACACACTAAATGGTGAACCGAGTGATGTCCCTCAAACTGCGCTGACTGGATATCTTAAAGAACTGCGGTTTGAAAATACAGAACGCCGTAAAAAAGAAACCTGCAAATTGCTGATAACTATTCAAGCAGACCGGACGTATATCTTAGAATCCGGTTATGATACTCACTTTTCAAAGTGCATACTTGCGGCGATCGCAACTTTGACCCCAGAACAATTATATTCTCCCATTACATTACAACCACAGCCAGGAACAGATGAAAATGTCTTGTTCTGTCGCGTATGGGCAGAGTCGGAATTAGTCATGGCATCCTACAACGAGCAAACAGAGTGGCGAGAGGTCAGTAAACAAGCTTTAGCTGTAACAAAAGCTGCGGCAGAAATGGTGTTCTAACTTGTTGTAAACAGGGCTTGAGAGATTGTAGTTATAGGTGACTCAAGCTTTGTCTACAGCTAATATGTGCTGTTCACCTATTCATAACTAATCACAGATGACTATTACAATTGTTCACCCCAACGCCGAAAATCTACAATCATTTTCTGAATTGTTTAACCTGGAAAAATTTTTGCAATCTGACGGGATTCTACCGTGGCTTTTAGCAAATGGCTGGAACTATGACGATAAATCGAGTTTGATTGCAAATATTGTTGATGAGTCTACAAGCGTGGATCAAGTTTGGGAATCAGACGAGTTTGATTTTAAGGCTCTGCCTAATGAAGATCAGGAAAAACTTCACCAGATTTTCGAGCATTTCTATCTGTAATCTTCTGTCACTCTCAATCAATAATTAACGCAAAGGTAACGAATTATCCGTGAAAAACTCTCCAGTCACATTTAATCAGTCTGACTGGAGAGAAAAATCGATTCCACAACAAATTATGGCACACTCTACTTCAATACTAATCAGATGGAAACAAATTTGATTAAAGTGTATGACGCGACACTATTAAGCTCATCAAAAGTTTACCAAATTAATGGTACACATTGTCGATACTTGGGTGATGAAGGTACTATACAACATCCACAGTATCTATTTGTACCTCTGCCAAATCAAAGAAAAAAAGCCAGCTTTCGTCTAAACCGAAACAAACTCATGACTCGCTGTTATGAGGTCGAAGGCATGGTCTATGAGAAGCCTGTGGTACAAGATAATTCACAGCAACTTCAGCTATTTTAAGCCATGTCAATACATAAACCACCAGTCATTAAAAGACATATTCGGCTACAAAATAGCTCTACAAAAGTAATCTATAGAGCTATCACAGACCTTCATAAATTGAGAAATAGCCACAAAGTAGAGATTGCAACTATTAAAGGACAGCCTTCTATGGTTCGAGAAACAGGAACTTATTAGGTTACAGGCTGAGAAAGCTTCGCTGAATTTAAAGTGAAAAATAATGATTGAGGTAAATAATCATGGTACAAGCAATCGACAACACTATCGTTGCGAATTTCCTAACTGATGCAGTAGTCGAGCGCCACAATTTCTCACAGTTAAATAAAACCCGCATTCGCTTTCGTATTCAACTGAAGAAAAGTACAAAGTCTGCTGCACCTAAATGGGCAGATGTGCTAAAAACTGAGGTTTCTGAAATTGAATCAGACCTCGTGAAAGTCACAAATTCCGAAGTCGGTTTGCGGGGTATCAAGGTCTTCAAAAAGCTGGATGAAGCTGCTGCACAATTGAGGCAAGAGATTGCTTCAGTTCAAGAGTGGATGTCTGCTGATACTGGTGACTGGGTTTGTCCGATTGATTTGGCTCCACTCGTTTGGAATCAGTTGATCAATATCAGAGATAATATCGCCCCTGAATTGCGTAATCAATTAAAAGCTGATTACGAGGCGGGACTTAATGATTATCAAGAGCGCATTGATCAGTTCCTCTCACTTAACACCTGGGAATTAGCACAGGATAAGCAAGAGTCAGTTATACCAATTTTGTATGAAGTTGCATAGAATAAAAAGGCTAAAAAGTTTGCTTAGTAAGCATTCTAGCTTTATACAGTTTTATGCAGCTTCACAATAATTTGGTATTAAAGCCAACTTGTTAAGAGCATTTCCGACTCTGACCGATCTTGAAGACTATTTGCAAGTCGTCATTGGTCGTCCGGTGATAATACCCGCTTTATCCGAACAACTCAATCAGCAGCAAGCCGAATGTCTTGACCAGATTACCAAGTTCATTCAGCAGTATGACCAAAATCTGGAGCAACGATTAAGGGAATCTGCTCAAGCTGGTGGTGAACAACTCGCCGCGCAGTTGCTTGAAGAGTTGGCTGATTGGGAGCCAGGACGTAAGCCGGTGCAGTTCAAAAAAAAGATGGAAAAACACCTGATGAAAGTGCGGGTGTTACTGGCAAATGCCTCACCTGAAGCTGGTAGCAGTTTACAGCAGATGATGGCGCAAATGTATTCGATTGTCACCGATCCGGCGATTGAGTCAAAAAATCTTGCCAGTGATGGACGCAGTCAATTACAGCAAAAGATGGAAGAAATTCGGGTCAAACTCCTAGACGAACAATGCAATCTCTAAGAGCTAGCAACTAGTGAGGTGGGCTTGTCGAAAGCTACAGTTAGCGCGTTTAAGTTCAGGTAAAAAAAATAGTCTTGAGCAAGGGTGTACTCGCTCAAGACTTGATCGGTGTATTAAAAGTTCAATATTCGCGTGACAAAAGGATATCGCACTTTTACTATTTCTCAAACCAGATGACAAAGGGAATAATATGAATGGCACGAATGGCACTAAGAAAAGAAAAAATCGTTGAGACAGCTCTTGTGCAGTTGTGAGAGACAATAACTCTACTACGGCAGCCCTACCTCTTCATACTCTTTTTTTTTGGCGAAGGTATTGAATAAGTTTTTAAGGCGTTGCATAAATGCGGGATGAATTGAATGATGAAAGCATTAAAAGTTCGTTCCAAATGGATCATAATCATCCCCTGATTCAGCAACGCCGAATTTTCCATGAAATTGACCCAATTGTCGCCATAAAGACCAATATAAAAACTACTATGTCGTCGAACAATCCTTAAGGATTCCTTAATTCGTCCAACATATTTTTGAACACCCATGCGTTTAATTTTTTGACCAGATATTAGTTGCAGCCGTATAAGCAAGTGAGATTAATAATATTAGGGAAATTAACCGTTCACCTGATACATTAGTATCTTCATGCATTATAACCACCGCTTTTAAAATCTATAAACATCTCTACCCTTCGGGAACGCCAAGGGCGAACAATATCAAAACGTTGTTTATAAGCTCTAATAACTGAATCTAAATCATCTAAATTGGTAAGGATAAACCAACCTTCCTCCGGCGCAACTCCCAAACGTTTACGCTTCCATTTAGCAGCAAGATTAAAGCTAATAAAACAATAGTAATTTTTGTATATTTAATACCTTGATAAAAGAAAGAAAGTCCAGGCGCTAAACCTAAATCTCTTAATTGCAGCCAAATTTCCGGTTCTATTTCTATAAATGCATCTTTTTTTAAGCGTAAACAGAAATATAAGTAGGTGGGCAGGAAAATTTATAAGTATGTAACGGAAATTTAACCAGAGTCATTAGAGTTAAATTTAATACGTTTTGTATTGTAGTTGCCTTTTTCTCCCCTAGCTTTAACGCCATCAATCACGGCGTAAGCCAGGTCTAGCTGATCATCAAATATTTGCCCACATAGTTCGTCTTTTTTAAGGTGCTGCCACTCCAATTCAATTGGGTTCATTTGGGAGCAGTATGCGGGTAAGAAAAAGATGTACAAACCCATGTCTTCCCACTTTGACCATAGCTTTTGCACTTCAAGACATCGGTGTATCGGTCCGTTATCCTGTACAACTACCCTAGTGCGCCCAGTCTTTTGAGCTTCAGTCGCTTCCAATTCCATCATTTTGATGTAAGATTTACGACCAACACCACCAATAACTAGACCGTAAACAAAGCTGATTAAAGGTTGAAGAAACGCGATAATACTTAATCTCCGACCACGACTCTTGGTTTGTTCTAAATGTTTTTGCTCACCTCTGAAGTAATAGGTGTAACCTGGTTCGCTCCAAACACAAAACCCTGATTCATCTAGATACTTTAGGTCTATTTCTCCCGCAGCAGCAGATAATTCCAACATATCTAGGTCTGCTTGTTTCTTCGCTCGTACTACGGGGTCTTGTTTTCCTTTGTGGCAAATCTAAAGCACGTTTCCAAATGATCCCCTTTTTTTGAGTACCCGTCTTAACCTGTCGGGACTCAATTTAATTTGGCGATCGCTCTCTAATTTCTGCGCTAATTGAAAACTGTTGTATGTACGTGGTTCTTTTTTCAGACATTCTTCCAAAAATACTATATCAACTTCAGTCCATTTCGGTTTTCCCCCTCGCCCTGGTAATTCCCAAAGCCATTCTATACCTAACTCCTGCCATTTATGCAAAACTTCTCTTACTGTTTGAGAAGTCCAATTAAAGTGATCAGCTATTTTTTCTACATACCAGCCATGTGCGTTTAGCCTGATTACCTCTGCTCGGTCTTTAACTTTCTGTGGTACATCAGCAGTCCTTAAATTTAAGAGGGTTTTGTTTTGTTCCGATGTTAGAAATACCCTTAGACGAGCGCCCATATTTTTGGTCACCTCGGTAGATATCTTATCCGTATTTATTTATCTTTACATAGTTTGGTTTTTTCGTGCCAACCTACTTAGAATTCTGGTAACATTATCATTAAATAGAGCTTGTTGCGAATGAATGCTCTTTTTCTTTTACCACAAATTGCCACACTCTTTGCAATATAAGCATTCTAAACCATTTTGTCCCCCCGCAAGGTTTTCGCCTCCTTGAAAGCCCTTATCGCCTGCGAAAGGTTGCGACTTATCAAATTTTTCTTGAGACTTACGGAACAAGTTTATATCTGCTGTTGGTCCAGGAACACCTATTTCTAACTCGACAATATCTTTAGCTTCTGGTATCCCAATCATCAGACTTTTCAATGTATGTTGTCTCTTCTTTACGGAAAAATATTTGTCATGGGTCATTGAATAATCCATCCCCTGAAGTATTGAGGGGATACAAATTTATGATCAGGAAATATTCAGTGATTTCACTGTACCAGAATTCAGTAGATATCAATATAAAGAAGATGCAGTTAAGTGAGTTTAAACCGTATGTTTTTCAAAAGTTTTGGTAGTATTATAGTAGCAATTACCTTATCAGTAGGCACCACAGCTATTGCTCAGACAAATAATAAAAAGTTAGCGTTTCATATACAAGTAGGAGCTGATGCTGAAGGTAATTCTATCGTTTTAGACGCAGGCTCCGTACAAGGAACCGAGTACACAATCTTACAAAAACAGGGTGATGGATTAGCAAAAACTACTTTTCGTGCTGCTTGTGCTGAAGGTCGGTTATTTTCTGAAAAATCTTCAATTTACAACGCAACTGGAGAGTTAATTACAGAACAGCAAACCCAGCAAGAAATTTCTCCTCAAGCTGGAACCCCTGAAGCTAATTCGATGGAGATTGTTTGTCAAACAGCAAACAACACTCTTTCATCAATTTAGGGCAAACGCATCTAAATTATCTTAGTCACAACGAAGGTTAAGAACCAACAAAAAAATCTTTCCTTTCACGCTTGATTATTTTTTAAGCCCCAAAGCGATACCTAAGATTTTAGCAATAAGCAAGAGTTAATGACATTTATTTTAGCTCTATTGATAATAGACTTTGTTTATTGACATGATGCGGCCGCCCTGGGGAGAAATCTGGGAACAAGCTTTAGCTGTAACAAAAGCTGCGAATGAGATAGCATTTTAGTCTTAAAGATGAGGTAAGGCAAATAAATCCTGCCTTGTGCGTCACTAAAATCAGCTTCATTTCATGAATCTAACATTGCACATCTGATTGACAAAGACATTATCGACTTATGTCGAAACTGTGACTGCTAAAAGTTGTAACAAGAGCTTAGGGAACTGTAGTTATGAGTGGCTCAAGCTTTGCCTACAGCTAATACGTGCTGTTCAACTATTCATAATTAATCACAGATGACTATTACAATTGTTCACCCCAACGTCGAAAATCTGCAATCATTTTCTGAATTCTTTGACCTGGAAAAACTATTGCTATCTGACGGGGTTCTACCGTGGCTCTTAGCAAATGGCTGGAACTACGACGATGAATCTTGTTTGATTGCAAATATCGTTGATGAGTCTACAAGTATTTATGAAGTTTGGGACTCCAAAGAGTTTGATTTTAATGCTCTGTCAGATGAATCAAAGGAAAAATTAAATCAGATTATCCGTGAAAAACTCTCTAGTCAGATTTAATCAGTCTGACTGGAGAGAAAAATCGATTTCACAAAAGATTATCACACACTCTACTTCAATACTAATCAGATGGAATTAAATTTGATTAAAGTTTACGACCCAACGCTTTTAAGCTCCTCAAAAGTTTACCAAATCAACAGTACACTTTCCCGATATTTGGGTGATGAGGATAGTATAAAACATCCACAGTATCTATTTTTACCTCTGCCAACTCAAAAGAAAAAAGCCAGCTTTCGGCTAAATCGAAACAAACTCATGACTCGCTGTTATGAAGTTGAAGACATGGTTTTTCCAATTCGCAATTCGCATTTCAACTTTTCAGGTTTACCTTGTACAACATAGCGCTAGCGATGTGCAGTCCGTTGCCGTAAGTAACTCAACTTCATTCTCTGTCATGCTCTTGACAATTGAAGCCGATGCGACCCTCAGTTGATTTAAGCTTTCAATTCATTAGTTTACTTGTGCTTACGTTTTAATTTCCAACCAGCATAGAAAGTAGTGAGCGCAAACACGCTGAATGTAAAAGTTGGTTCGGGAATAGGTTTGGCTATTATGAAACAGAATTTGCTCAAAATGTCGGTTACATTTCTGTTTTGGAAAGTAATGGTCAGCTTGACCCGTCCGAGTCTTACAAGCAAATAAAGGCACTTTGGAAACAGTTGAAAGACAGTCAGAAAGAATTGGGAATTACTAAATCCTCATCATCTGCTTGAACTTACTTCAATTCTGACAGCCTTAACGGGTTCGGTGATGGTTGTTGTAATGGCGATATTTATTTGGTAAAAGGCGTCGCGATTAAGCGCCTTAAGGTCATTGTACCTCACACAGAGGAACACTCGAGTAACAAATTTTGCTGAATATCCCCTGTGGATAGTACTTAGGGGCGTTGCCTGCCCCATTGTCTGAATGAATCCCTGTACGACTCTATACGTTCCAGCTTGATATCAGCCAGCCTTTTACGTTCCGCCACTCGGTTGAACTCCGCGACTAAATCCGTATAGGTGTGATTTTCCATATTTTCGGAGAGTCGGTTCAAGTCCGTCTGTATTTCGTTCATCTCCCTTATCATTTCCGCATGTTCCTTGCGCCCAGGTATGAGGTCGAGAGCCGGGTCATCAATGCCTGTATATTTACTATTGTCCTTAAGCAGCATGTATTTCATCCGGCGTTCTTGGTTCAGGGCATGGCGTTGACGCGCAGCAACGCCGATTATGTTCAGAGGTGGTTGGAAGTGAAGTATCAGCACGTCCTCAATCGCTGGCAGTAGTTCGGGTAAATCTACCAACAGATAAGCAATACGGATTCCAGTCATCGCCGCCAGGTCATGGTATTTATGATGGTTGTCCCATCGCTCCCTCACATTGACTGAACGCCCTATATATTGGATGTTCTTTTGTGAGTCAATGGCAAAGTATATAGCAGCCCTCTTGGGAAATGCCGCTTTCTCTTCCAGTGGTAACCAGGGTAGTGACTGTAGGTCTAGTTCTTGGGGATTAATCATTGTGGTGTTCCAATAAATCGGTAAGAGCTGAAACTTTGAAATAGTTACATAGTGTATCTAGCGTGTGTGCATCAAATCGGTTTACCTGATTGCGGTACAGCTTACCAATGGTGGAAGGAGCTAGACCGAATGGCACTAAGAAAAGCCCAAAGGCTTGTGATTTAAGCAGTTTGCAACTGTTTTCGTAATTCATGCCGGGGTTTGGTCATCAAGGGGTAAATTTTGGGGCGACGTTTACGAACTCGTGGTTCACTACGACCTGGGCGGTCGGGAACAGCCTTGTGAGCAATAACTTTTAACAAAGTGCGGTAAATTTGAAGACGTTTTGTTGAAGTTGCGGCTAACAGTTCGGGAATAAAGTTAATTAAATGGTGGCGGGTACCTTGCTTTTGATTTGCGTAATGGAGGAGTGGTATAAGTAGTTCCAGCCGACCACATTAAGCTACGAAGTAGATTGTAAGCAAGCAAATAAACATAAATTTCTTTACGTACCATAGAAGGAGTTTTACAGCGCAAAACATCCATTCCTAGAGTAGTTTTTAGATGTCTCAAATCTAGTTCAACATCCCAACGTTTGCCGTAAAGCCCAACAATATCCAGAGTAGAATAATTTGTTGCATCTAGGAGAGTAGTAATTAAACTAACTTGTTCAGTACGAAAGCCAGGAACAACAATGTAATAATAAATCTCTCGCACCGTTATGGTTGAAGGTAAAGCATTAACGTTATGGTTGAAGGTAAAGCATTAAATTCATATTTACTCAATCCATGTGGGCATTTCTTAGGCTTATACCAAGTTACTAACTTTTCACTTGACCCAATTATTTTACCTTTCCGCATCGTGGTTTTTCGGGCTTGGTGTTTCCTAAAAACTGCATCACAATTTATATTTTTAATAGAAATCAAATCGGCATAAGCGCAAAATGCTCTATCTCCTAAAAGGATATCCAATGGATTAAGAAACTGATATAAATTTCTGGCTAATTTAATATCATGCGTGTTCAGAACATCTATACATAGTGCAATAGCAGCTCCAGTAGCTAAACTAAATATCACACCGATTTTTGCAATTGGGAATCCACATCCAGATGCTTGAGTAGAGGGTTGAGGGTATGCTTTTTGGTTCTCTAGAGTGTCTGGCATCGATACCGTAGACCCATCTATTACTTTCACATTTCTTCCACACCATAAATATTCTGTTGTCACTTTTTGTTCTAAGTTTTGACCACTCTGGTGAAAAAGCTTTTGTAATAATGTTTCTGGTAATCTTGACCTCGCTTGGCAATAAGCACTTGTATCTGTTGTTCGCGGAGCGTCTCGAAGAGAAGGGATTTCTACTTCAAGCCCAGACAAATAAGCAATGACTTTACTCACTGCATTATGACAACTTTTATCAGTATCTAAAACTTGAGATAAAAATACCCAAAGTGTTATTATTGGGTCAAATAATCGCTGATAGTATCTAATTTTTAGCTCCTTCATGGCTTGCTCAACTACAGAAGATGGTAATAGCTCTTTAAAAGGCAATCCCAAACTTTGATTAAATTTATCCTTGAGAATTTCTACTCGTAGTGTCACAGTAGTAGTAGTTATATTGGCTTGCTCGTCTTCAAGAAAGTATTTCATGAACGAGCTTCGCTTTTCTAACTTGTTGCGATCGCAAGAACCCGGCGGTTACGCCAAGAGCAAAGCGCTCACTCAACGTTTGTAGCGATGCCTATGGCAGCAAGCTACGTAGAATTGCATCAAGCACAATCGCCTGCCCCATACCAAGACCTTCACTTAACAATCACTTTAAAATCTCTAGCGCTTATCCCGTATAGCTTAGAGCTTTTCTTAGTGCCATTCGATAATGGATTAAATAACGTGTAACTCTGGTTTAGCGGTGTAATTCCATTGGGGCAAAAACTCATCAAAAACAATCTTCATGTTTGATTTGAAATCAAGAGCCACTTTTCGCCCCATTTGATAGGTATTATCGAGAATCGTCGTAAAAACTTTGAGTCCTGTGCGAGTGGTTGCCGTTACAATGAGGTCTTTTACAGTCTGGACACTCTCAAAAATCACCCCCTGATAAACGCCAGAGATATGAGGAAACAAACGATGCTCGATGCTCAATCGGATTGTACTTGAAGGTGTAGGGCGAATAATGAGCTTTTGCGTTTTTCGATGCCCAGAATGACCTCACCCCCAACCCCTTTCCTTGCTAAGGAGAGGGGAGCGTTTGCGTAAGCAAATACGGGTGAGGTTCTGACGTTAATACCAGCATTATCAAGTGGGCTGATTCAGAAGCCGTTATTGAGCAGAACCGCCCGTAGTACTATCATCTGCGGTAGAAGAACCGCTATTAGATGTACTGTTTGACTGGTCTACTCCTTGAGGTGGAGTGGTTTTAGAGGTATCATTTTTCGCGCTTGGAACCACAGTATTACTAGAAGTACTACCCTCATTCTGCGAATTCGGAGTATTACTACTTGGACTTTGTGTAACTTTCGGTGTTGGCTGAGTTACAGAAGGCGCTTTTTCTGCCGCAGGCTGCTGGGGTGGGATAGTAATGTTAATATCCGGTTGGCGAGGTGCAGATGGAAATGTAACCTGCTTTTGTGGAACAGGAACAGGTACAGCTACTTCCCTAGTTCTTTCGATTATCGTCGTTTTTGTTTGTGGAGAAGCACTAGGAGTTGGACTACTACTTGGTACAGGAACCACGACTGGCACAGTATTGTCAACGGCTGCGTTATTCTGCTGGTTGAAGTACCAGACGCCACCTATAACCAAACCAAGCAGGGAAGTAATGATAATACCCAACAGCAAACCACCACTAGTACTGTTATTGTCACGCTCGGCTAAATCAGCTTGTTGATTGCTACGCTCAGTATTTCGACCTTGTACGTAACCGTTAGTGTAAGAGTTGGGATTAGCTGCGTTGTTCTTGACTGTTTCAGTGGTTCGCGTCAAGTCAGTGTGAGTATTACCATTAATATCAGTGTAAGATTCTTGCTTGATTTCACTGTTTTTGCTTTCGGGCTCATTGGGAATAGACATAACTGTTAATTTCACTCCTCGATATGATGTTGACAAACTAAAGCTTTGTAAAAACCAGAGGTTTTAATGAGTTAAAAAATCTATGTTGCTGATAACTGTTGAGTTTTGTTTGCTACCAAGTGTTGGCAACTAGCAGCATAACCTCTGAGATTGGCAAGTGTAATTTGCTATCCCCTCAACTCATGAACACGCTGCCACTCCTGCTGTGTGATTTTGTAATTGATAGCATTGGGCTGACGAATTACAGAAAGATTTTTTAGCATAGAATCTTGTTTTCAGTTTTCCCGTAACAGAGGTTTTTCTAACAACTTGCTGGTAAACCGAATCTTTGCACAAGGTTTAACACCAATGCGTTTCGGCTAAAGAATCACCATCACATTTTTAGACATAAGGTCTTATTTCAAGTCTTCCCATAGCAGTAGCTTTTCTAACATTTGAATTGTCAAGTGAATCTTGACGCAACTTTTCAAAAGATCACAATTGATGTAGATGCAACGCCAGGTATTAAATCGCCTTTGGATCAGGGCAAACGCACGGTTTTTCACCAGATCCTTACTGGATAAGGATCTGATGAATAAAACAGGCTAAATTATAAAAGGCCCAAACCCAAGTATTAAAAGATTTTTATACTTTAGTGCGTTTATCCTGGGCTTTGGGTAGCCTTTGGAAAATTCTCTACGACTGCGATCACATCAATTCTCCCTTGCTTTTCCTTAATAAAATTTTTTATAAAGTGGCTTATTTACGTAATACCACTAGTTACATTGTACTTAAGCGTACTTTAAAACGGAATAGACTTGTGAGCATCAACTTGCTTGCTCAGAGGTATTAATGCCTACCCAACTACAGAGACACACCCCCTTAGACAACGACTTTTACTCCTTTAAAGCCTGCCTATTTGCATATATGGCTATTACCTATCACTTAATCCAAGAAACGACAGCACGCTACAAACAGCGTCACCATGAGCGTGAAGAACACCTGAGTGAGATGGAAGCTGGAAATTTACTCAATGTAGATACTCCAGAGCGAGTCATAAAGAGACTCGAACGAATCGCCAACCATCCTCTCGCTATTAGAACGATGGTTGAGGAAAGGCAACCTGAAGTTGCTGGGGTTAAAATTCTATCCCCAGAAAATTTCAATCGTCTCGTCCAGGAACGCATTCTCGGTCAAAACGACCTAATGAGTGTGAGTTACTTAGAATATGGGTTGAGCGTCTCCCGTTCCATTGGTCGGATTCTCATCCGTAATAATAGCAACCGCCTTGTTGGCTATGGCACGGGCTTTATGGTTTCTCCTCGCCTTCTACTGACTAACAACCATGTCCTGTCAGATGCCCGGCAAGCAGGTTTTAGTCTGATAGAGTTCAATTACCAAAGCGGTGTAGGAGGGCAAATGCTCCAGTCTTTCACCTATGAACTCGATCCTGCCAGCTTCTTTCTTACCGATAAGCTTCTTGATTTCAGTTTAGTGGCAGTCAAAGATAGTTCTAGTGGACAACCTCTTCTAGGGACTTTTGGTTGGAATCGCTTGATAGAAGAGGAAGGCAAGGCGATTCTAGGAGAGTACGTCAACATTATTCAACACCCATCTGGGCAACCGAAGCAACTAGCACTGCGGGAAAATCGGCTAGTCGATCTCTTCGATGATTTCCTTCACTATAAGACAGATACAGCGCCTGGGTCTTCTGGGTCTCCTGTCTTCAACGATCAGTGGGAAGTAGTCGGGCTACACCACTCCGGCGTTCCTCAAAAAGATGAGCAGGGCAGAATCTTAGCAACTGACGGTCAAGTGTGGACTCTTGAATTGGGAGAGGATAAAGTGGCTTGGGAAGCCAATGAAGGCATTCGCATCAGCCGCATCGTCAAGCATGTCAAACAGTACAACCTATCTCTAACACAGCGCCCTCTTCGAGATGAGATGTTTAATCAGATCCCACTTGTTTCAGAAGCAATCAAGGAAGAAACACCTAAAATTAGTCCCAAATTGCCTAATCTTGCTAGTGACGGCAGCGTTACTTGGACAATTCCGCTTCTATTAAGCGTGCGTTTAGGAGAAGTAGCTACGCCCTCTGTTCCTATTTCTGTGCCTCAACCAGATAACCTGTCATCCAAACCCACAGATAGTAGCCGCCAAGATGATGCCCAGTGGGATATTGAAAGTGACCCGGAACTGGCTAAAGAGCTGCAAATTCTAGAACAAGCCCGTCGTGGAACAATTCCCTACTACGATGAAGTTGCTGATCGCACTGAGCAAGAGAATTATTATGGCAATCTAATTGACACACTTTCATCACTCAACTCACGGGAGTTGTTCAAGCAATTAAAGGATCTGCTCCGCACTACTCATACCAAGCTACTATCTTACAAGCCACGAGTGTATCTCTATCCTTGGGTAGATATACAGCCCGATCTCAAAATTCGCAGCATCTATTCCCAGTTGGAATTCGAGCCTGAGCAGATCATCCGGGAAGATTTACAAATTGAGCAGGAGCGAACTGCTAGATTACAGGAGTTAGTGCGCTCTGAATCCCTCGGTAGGACTTTTCAACTGAGCGAGCAGATCGATGTGCTGGAAGCAGAGTTGCCTTACAACTGCGAACACGTTGTACCTCAATCTTGGTTTCAAAAAAGAGAACCGATGCGGGGAGACCTACACCACTTATTTGCTTGCGAGTCCGTGTGTAACAGTTTCCGGGGCAACACTCCGTTTTATGACTTTCCTGATTTTGAAGTTGAGGAAACAATCCGCACTAACTGTGGCAAGTCTGAAGGGAAAAAATTTGAGCCGGGCAATGGGAAGGGAGAGGTGGCGCGAGCAACTCTTTACTTCTTACTGCGATATCCTGGGCAAATTGACAATAGTAGTAATGAGTACGAAGTCCAACGCCTTGAGACTCTACTGAAATGGCACCAAGATTACCCTGTCAATGAACACGAAAAACATCGAAATATGGCTATCTATAAAAAGCAGGGCAATCGCAATCCTTTTATCGACTTCCCTGAATGGGCAGACAAAATTCAATTCCGCTTGGGTCTTGGGTAACTATTATGAAAATATTACGAATCTTACTTGGCGTTAGTCTTAAATTACGTGTATAGGGGAAGAGCTGGCGAAGCTGTCACCAAGTGCAAACTAAACAGTTTAGTTTAAAAGCCAAGCGTAACCGTAGACGTTTCTCTTTCTTCTTCGGCTCTTTGTTGGGATATTATCAATCAACGCACGGTTAGGAGCGATCACATGAAACACTGTTTTGGCGCTCGCCTAGCTAAAAAGGTAATAGTTATCCTGAATAGAGAAGACATAACAAGAGTTGCATGGTTGGACATTCGTGTTTATGCAACAGTCTCAATGGGCAAACGTTCATTCATATCCAAATTGAAAGTACCGTAAGGATTGATATGCAGCCAAATCAAAGGTGAAAGCGCCCGCAAGTCAAGTTTAGTCATTAACTTCATCCATTGCGGTTGTGACAATACCTGCTGAATCATCAATGTATTAATATACACCAAAGAAATTTGCAGCAGATGTAAGGATAAAATAGCTAACTCCTGATCTTCTAAGCGGTTAGTGGCAACTTCTCCACCCTTACCATAAAAAATAAAACTATTAGCACTATTCCAATTTTCAACGACATTCAATCCAGCATTAATTTCTCGACGCAGTTCTACCGAATGCAAATATTGATAAAGAAAAATGGTCTTGACAGCTTTTCCTAACTCACATAGAGCTTGATAAGTAGGATGTAATAAATTCCCCCTAGTAAATCGCTTTAAAATAGCATCTGTTTCTGCTATTCCTAACCTAAGTGCGGTAATATACTTAATCATTTGATCGTACTGCTGACGAATTAAATCCCAGTTAATTGCCCGTGTGAGAACAGGTTTTAAATTAGAGGGTGTTTGAAAAGTTGGCTAGAGGGTAAAAAAGCTCTCTCAGTATAAGCTGTGAATAGATAGTAAACAGCACCGAGAGAGCACCATGCCTAAAGCTTACCCCAGTAATCTGACTCAAGCCCAATATGAACCTATCCCACTATTCCAAAAAACCCTACTTCGTTTCGTAAAATGTGCTTGAAAACCTTAATTTTTCGTTTTCAGTTCTCAATAAGCTTAAGCTTTGTAGCACAAATATTATTAGTGGGATAGGTTCATGAATTGCTGAGTGACATGATTCCAGATCCCCGCTGTGTGGAGATGTGGGACGTACTTAACGCCATTTTCTATGTGCTGGTGGAAGGTGTTCAATGGCGAGCATTGCCAAGTGACTTTCCCGTGTGGCAGACGGTGTACACTTACTTCCGTAACTGGCGCAAAGACGGCACGTGGTTGCAGATTCACGATCGGTTGCGAGAGTGGACGAGGATTGAGCAGGAGCGCCATCGCAGTCCATCGGAGGCGATCGTAGACAGTCAAAGTGTCAAAAGTGCGGCGATGGTGAGTCATGAGGTGGGGTTTGACGCCAACAAGAAAATCAAAGGTCGTAAGCGGTTTATAACCGTTGATACCTTGGGGTTAGTGTTGCGGGTGTTGGTGACAGCAGCTAGTCTGCCAGAACGAGAGGGCGGTAAACAAGTGCTCAAACAGATGAAACAGATGGGTAAAGGGCTGTCTCGTCTGCATACCATTTGGACCGATGGCGGCTTTGACGGGGAGGCGTTCATGATTTGGGTGATGGACTTCTGCCGCTGGATTGTCCAGGTGGTGCTGCGACCGGAGCAAACCTTCATGGTTTGTGTTGCTCAAAAAAAGGTGGGTGGTGGAGCGGACTTTTGGCTGGCTCATCGGGTGTCGGCGGTTGGTTCGAGACTATGAATTATTGCCAGCAACATCGGAGACATTTATTTACCTTGCTATGATCCGTATTATGGTGAGGCGCTTGGCATAGATTTTGACTCCTCAGAACTTTTCAAACACCCTCTTAGGGTAATCGCTAGCAGTTCCATTAATTGGTAAATATAAATTTTGCACATTAATGCGTTTGAGACGTGGCATTAACTGAAAACCTAGCAGATGACAGAAAGCAAAAGCTACCTCACTTTGTCCATGACTATCGACAAAATTCTTCTCGATTTTCATCTCAGTAGAATGGCAGAGTAAACCTTCAATCATGGCAGCCACTTCACTACTTGAACAGGTCTTTAGTTGCGAGTAGATACAAACAGAGTTTTTTTCAACGTGCAAAAAAGTCATCTGTAGGAAAATTCAGACTGAGTACGCTATCAATCTCATCAATAAAAATAACAATATTTTCTTGAACTTCAACAAGTAATACTTCTTCCAAAAACTTGCAAAATCTTGTAACTAGCGAATTTAACTGATTTGCCTCCCACCAATCACCAAAATCTAAATCTAATCCAAAACTGTCAATGAGCGTATCGATTAAATCTGCATACCATTGTTCGGGAGGGACATTCTGAATACCTCCAGCAGAAAGGTCAACGGCTGCACACTGTACGCCATCATCTCTCAATCGCTGCATGGTTCGCACACGCAAGCTGGACTTTCCACTCTGGCGCGAATTCAGTACATAACAAAACTTCCCCGCTTTCAGTCCTTCATATAACTGTGCATCAGCTTCTCGTATGACGTAGGTGCTGGCATTTTCAGGTAGACTTCCAGAGAATATGTATTGGTCAACCATGATTTACCTACTCCAAACGAGTTGAGAAATACTGACGATACAAATCATAACCAGGAACGCAATCATTACTAACAAGTTTTACTAATCCCAAGCTATGCAACTTAAAGGCAACTTCTGTGTCTAACCTCACAGGTGTATTCGTCATTACTACTTTTTTATACCCTATTTCAAGCTGAGGATTATGTTGTAAATGCCACAATTGTTGTCGCAAGTGATCGCTGAAAATTCCCTGCTCTGTTGGTGCAAGTATCAAGAGTTCTTCTAAGGCCACTTGCTGGCTTTTGAGGTGAGCGATCGCAGATTGTACTAAATAAGGATGCCCCCCTAGCAACTCCATCAACCTAGTTAACCCCTGCTCCCCCAGCCTTAACTCATTCTGCTTGGCGAGGTTTATTACTTGTTGCAAGTTAAATTCGGGTAAATCAATTGCCAATCCTACATTAAACGGGGAATGATTACTGTCTAAGGAAGGGTAAGATTCAGTCGAATGAACTACTAAGTACTTAAGCAAAATTAATTGTATATTATGTAAATAGCAATTTAAAATATTTTCTTGTTAACAAGAAGGTCAAAAAATGCGATTTATTAAAAATTTAACTATTGATACAATCAAATTACTTAACAGAATATATAAACAAAGTTCTCATTATCAAGTAAAACAGAGAGCGCACTGTATTTTGTTGAGCTATGAAGGAAAAACAATTTCGGAATTGATGGAAATTTTTCAAGTCACCCGAGGAACCATATACAATTGGATGAATGATTGGGAAGAATACAGATTGTTAGGACTATATAATCGCCCAGGGCGAGGGAGGAAACCAATTTTTAATGAAATTCAAGAGCTACAAATCAAAGAGTGGGTAAAACAATCACCAAAAAATTTAAAAAAAGTATTAGCTCAAATTGAAGAACTCTGGGGAGTCAGAGTTAGTAAAGATACAGTAAAACGGATTTTAAAAAACTTTGAAATGACATGGAGGAGATTTAAAAGGGGATTAGCAGGACAGCCAGACCCCCTGGAATATAAGGAAAAACAGGAGGAACTCACTGTTTTAAAACAACAAGATAAATTGGGGGAAATTGATTTAAGATATTTAGATGAAACCGGGTTCTGTTTAACACCTTATATACCTTATGGATGGCAAGAAAAAGGAGAGAATATTAAAATTGACAGTAGTCGTAGTCGTCGCCTAAATGTACTAGGATTAATGAATTGTGATGGAGAATTAGATGCCTATATATTTGAAGGCAAGATTACAAGCAATGTAGTTATCTCTTGTCTTGATAAATTTGCTGAAAATCTCCAAATAAAAACCATTGTCGTTATGGATAAAGCGTCTTTTCACACAAGCAAAAAAATCCAGCAAAAAATTAGCGAGTGGCAAAAGAAGAAATTAGAAATATTTTGGCTACCATCCTACTCTCCTCAATTAAATTTAATAGAAATTCTTTGGCGTTTTATGAAATATGAATGGATAGAAATAGATGCATACTCTAGTTGGTCAAATTTAGTTAACTATGTTGAAAAAGTCATTCGAGATTTTGGAGAAAAATATATAATTAATTTTGCATAGGTACTTATAATATTGTTTTATTTAATGTCTTAACTCTTAATCTAAATAAATTCTGGCACAAATGAGCGAAATCCTTCTTGTAGTAGATATGCAAAACGGGTTTATGTCTGATAAATGCAGACATATCATTCCTACTGTCATTAAATCAATTGAGCATTTTTTAGCGGCTGGTAAACTCGTTGAATTCACAAGGTTTATCAATACTCCTGACAGCAATTATGTCAAACTAATTCATTGGTCAAGGTTGATAGAGGAACCAGAAACGAGCATTATTGATGAACTTCAGCCATATATAAATCGTATTTTTGATAAACCTTATTACTCTGCATTTACGGAGAATTTTTCAATTTTTATTTTAATTAATCAAATCAGCAAAATATATCTGTGTGGAGTTGAAACTGATAGCTGTATTTTGAAGACAGCAATTGACTCTTTTGAGCGCGGTATTGAATCAATCATTATCGAGGATGCAAGCTTTAGTGATGGTGGTCAGCAAGCACATGATGCAGGTATTTTTTTGCTGAAACGTAATATAGGAAAAAACCAAATTAAGACGACTGATGAAATTCTTCAAAAGATTTCATCAGCTGGAGCGTTTGAACTTGGAGCGCTATGTGTCACAACACGGCAAGATTAATCGTTATGGAAGTTTGTGCTTCCTTCTTTCTCTGTTTCAGGTTTTTGAACTCAGACTTTTGTCAGTCAACCAGTCCTGCCAGTCATCATCATCAATGTAGGTAATACCTTGCCTACACTGATCCAGCAGTTCTAAAAGTTCTGGTAACAACTCTGGCAGCTTGTCTGCTAGAACCCTTAGGGCATCGGCGTGATACCACTCACCCTCAAACTCAATATCCGTCATAGCCCTGGCGGCGGCAAGTGCTTCTGGTAACAACTCTGGCAGTTTGTCCGCTAGAACCCTTAGGGCATGGACACGGCAGTAATCAGAGTTCCGATGGCGATCCCTGGCGATAGCGAGTGCTTCCGGTAACAACTCTGGTGGCAGCTTGGGAGCTAGGGCAATCAAAGCTTTGGCGCGACACCACTCATCTTGAATAGCCCTGATAGCGGCGAGTGCTTCTGGTAACAACTCTGGCAGCTTGTCCACTAAGACTCTTAGAGCATCAGCACGAGCGATCCCAGGCGTAATAGTTCTGACGGCAGCGAGTGCTTTTTGCAGTGCTTCTTCTTTTTGGTTTTGTGGTAAATAATCGATTATCTCTGTAAGTAAACTTGCTTTAGTTTGTGGGTTCGAGCTTTGCAAAGCATAAGCTAGTCCTTGTTCAGGAACCCATATATGTTTTTGGAGCAGTGCAGCCAGTAAACCCTGCGGTAAATTAGGGTCTGCCATAAAGCTATGCATTTCACTTTTGCACGAACACAGTAATTCTAGCGAACTACAAACATAAACACTTCAAACCGCAAATGTCGCTTAACACGATATCTTCTGAAATCCTATTTGGTTTTGTTCATTTCTAGCCAGTTGTAGAGCCTTAACTGAACTCTGTTGAGCGCTGTATCAATTATGTAGAGCGATTCTACAGCACTCATTTGACAACTGGCATAGCACGGCACACCAGTTGCGGAAAGTTTTGCCCTATCCCTCGTACAACTTCTTCACTGTCCCGTTGTGTTGATATCTCCATTGAAACTGCAACCCAAAGACATTAGATGCCAATTTGCCGAAATTGTTTAGGGTGTTATCTCTCCCCCGTATTCAGACTCCAGTACATTTAACAATTTTTCTTCTACAACAGTTAAATAAGCTCGATTCAGCTTACCCAAACACTCCAAAAACCTCTGCACCGATTCCTCCAGCCCACTCGAATACACGCGACTGATGCGATCGCTTACGCCATCACAAATCACCCGACGGCTGTAATCAAACCTGTCTGTACAGTATTTCTCAAAAGTGCCGTGCGTGGAGAAGTTACTAACCCCTCTTCATTGCAATCGGTAAAAGCAACGACTCAAATTGTAACTGCCTTCCCAATTACTCGTTTTTGTTTTTCGTCTTTTGAATCATCTGTTGGATTGTTTCAGTTTCGCCAATTTCATAAAGACTAATCAAACTATTCTCAATAGTAAAGATTTGCTCAATTGTTGCATCTGCAAGCAAATTTCCTTGCAAATCTCTGACGATTTGATGAACGGTAACGACATTTCGATTGTTTTCGTCTGTCTCAAATTTTAAGGTTTCAAGCTGCACTTGAATAACCTTATATTGATTAGTCCAGTATTCGCGCACCGCATCGCGTCCATAAACGAAACCGCCTTCCACCCCGTTGGCCCATTTCACGTCTGGGTGCATCACCGAGATGATTGTTTCAAGCTCGCCTTTGTTGAAGGCTTCGTATAAATTTTGCAGAAACTGCTGATTTGAACTCATAATTATTCACCATCCAATACGAATTTTATTAAAACAAGAAAGCAGCCCAACTATTTACTATACGGAAAATCAACAAAAAGTGCATCGTGGTTTTATTTATCAGCTATTAACAGATAGACCTGATAACCGCAGACCTTTAACTTAGGAACGAAACCATGTTGATGTACTGTTAATGGAAGGAACAGAGGAAAACCCTTTCTGCGGACTGCTTCACTGCCAAGACTCTGACCTCTTCACCGCTTTGCTCCCGACGCTCTGCTCTTATCCGGTCAGTTCAAGTACTTCAACAGCAGTTCCCGTGACAGCCTCAAAATCATCATTTCATCATCCCCAATAATTGCAATATCTCATTAACAGCCGCTTTCTCTTGCTCCATCTGCTGAACACGATTCAGTAACCGCTTAGGAATGTTCTTCGGCGACTTGACCAAGCGATCGCCCTCACTCCAAAAATCAAGCGTGATAGTATGTATGCCTGTTGCTAATCTCTGCCGTTCTTAGTAATGGTTCGCCAATGCATACTACCGCTACCTTCCCCCTTGTACCCGTCGTATTTTACTAGGGTTTACTGCAATGCTGAACAGCGATAATATCGATACAATTGCGTGATTGACAGCTTCAGCTTAACAATAGCGATTATAATTACCTGCTGCGTCAATTACTTCAATTCGGGTGAGCGCATAGACATCTTTACTAGGAAACAATATGGCAGACCTTAGCGGTAATTGGTTAGGAACTTATTGGCAAGATGACATCCCTAGTCGCTTTGAAGCAACTTTTGTTCAGAGTGGAAATACTTTCAGTGGTTCCATTTTGGATGACAACTATTTAGGAGAAGCTCAAGTCAATGGCGAGGTAATTGGGCGCACTGTCAGTTTTACTAAACGTTATTTAATTACCTCACCTGTACCAGTTAGATATACAGGCATAGTTTCAGAAAATGAAGATTATATGCAAGGAGATTGGAATATAGGTTTGCAGTATTCTGGTTTGTGGTCAGCGCGACGCAGTGGAGAGAACCTGATTGTAGATTTACAAACTCGGCTTGAACAGCAAACTTCATTGACGATGATTTAATCGTTCGCATAAATTACTGTCTTACCCCCAGCTTTCTTTATGTGTAATTTCTGACTCTAAGAGACTCAGCACTTTTTCTTCCAACCCCGTCAAATAAGCCCGATTCAGCTTCCCCAACGACTCCAAAAACTTCTGCACCGGCTCCTCCAGCCCACTCGAATACACCCGACTGATGCGATCACCTACGGTGGGCGGTTACGCCATCGCAAATCACCTGCATCTGCTGACACTCCGCAGACAAGTAATTGTAAGATTTGAGGTGCTGCAAAGCAACCGTGTACTCGCTATCCCACATTTTCACAGTGCAGCTAAAATCATTCACTTGGCTTACGATACCCCAGCAGCCACCCTTGCCCCTGAGTTCTGGATTATCTTTGGCTAAAATTTGGCATACCTCGCCTAATTGATAGGTGTTAGGTACTTGAGTACGTTCCATTATTCGCTGCACCGCATCTTTTACGATGCGATGAGATGGTACTTTCCCCTTGGCAGACTCTACAGCTTGCTCCCATGCTTCGGGCTGAATGTTCGGGTCAAGCTTGGACAGTGGCCTGATTTGCCACTCATTAGTCGGCAAAATGTGAACGTTCCGTTCACATTTTTCCACCAAATTATCAAAAATAACCGCAGCTTCTATTAAATGGTAGGGCTGTCTGCGGCTAAAACCAAAGCGTTCGCGGCAATAATCTTCAAAAGTTTTGTGCGTGGAACGATATAACCTGCGATCGCGTAACTCAGTCAATGCCTTCCCTGCTTCAAAGAAGGCTCGTTCTACCCTACGCTCCAAGTGTAGGCGGTAAGCGTAGCCATGCCGTCAGGCTTATCACTCTGCTCCTGCTCGGTTAGTTCCGGTACTTCAACAGCAGGAACGTCAATTGTTGCTAAGGCTGGGTTTTCTTGAGGGGAGATATCCTCTTGTGCAAGGTCATTTGGTAATGTGCTGTCATCAGATGCGGCAGGGGTGGCTTTTTTCCGTCTTCTAGAAGGTGGTTGGTTCATACTTCCACCTCCTTTAATGCGATGCTATTTGCTTTGAGTTGATTGCAACGTAAATATTGGATGTAACTGGCAACTGTGTAGACTTAGCCTGCCGCAGGCATTGCTTATTAAGAGACGGTGAAGGCATAGCAAGAAGATGAACGCACTCATAATTCAGCATCTTCTTCAGGCTCTACAGCTTCATAAAGGTCTTTTGGCTCACAATTTAGTAACTCACAAAGTTTTGCAACCCGAACGAACATTTTGACTCCATCGCGGCTTTTTTCCCAGTTGCGAACCGTCGAGACATCAAGCCCCAGCGCCTCCGCTATCTGCCTTTGAGTCAAATTCTTTTCCTCTCTGAGTTTTGCAATCCTAGACACGTAAATTTCTCCCATGCACTAATTCATAGCATTATCTTACCATTATTTTCTTCATGTGAACTAGTTGACAGTGTGAACTTTTTCACGCATAATAAATATAGAAAAAGCGCCCCCGACTGCGAATCTAGAGCGCTTTTTCTGTCCCTAATAATAAGGAATCTTAATTATGACCCATCCAACCTACACACAGCAAGCCCTCTCCCGCTATAACCTCTCCCGTCTCAAAAGAATCGCCACCGAACTTGGCGTAACACCCACCGGGGACAGAAGAGCGACCCAAACCTGGGTAAATGCAATCATCACCCACCAGTCCACCCAGCTTCAGAAAGTTGACAACCAAGCCGCAGCCCAAGCCGAACTCGACAAATACATCACCAACCAAGCCCAAGTTGTAGCTCCCGAACCCCTCAGAATAGTCGAAATCTCGTTTGACCATCACGAATATTATGCTGGTAATCAACTGATAGCCAGCATCAGCCATGACGACAACCATTTAACGCAACGCTGGGTAGCCAAACCAATTCGCAATTACCAATTCGCAATTCGCAGTTACTTTCTAGTAGGGGCTAGGCTACCCACTAATTTACAATTATCCAATTGGAATTTGGCTAGGAAATTGCGAATTGCGAATTGCGAATTGACAATTGTTTTAGGTGCGTTGCGATCGCTTCATCTGCACTCACTACAAAGACGACACACTGCCAGTGCAGGAAGAAGCTCTTGTGCAGGGAGCAGGGAGCAAGGGAGAAGAAATTGCCCCCCTGCACCCCGCACCCTGCTCCTTGTCCTCTTCTACTACTGAAAACCAAATCATGGCGCATATCTTCAATGAGTGCCAGAATTACGGGTTTGAAATTCTCGATGATGGCATTTACAACAACAACGGCGTGAAACTGGGGCAAGTCGGATGCACTAACGGTAACTGGTGGGTGAAGAGGGGTTATTCAGGTCAGCAGCAGTATTCTAACTCGGTCTATGATGCAGTGCGGTCATTGTCAATGGTGGACACACTACCCCATGCAGAAGCGGTTGACTGTGAAGAATTGCTAGACCGACCATTTGAGATGCTGACAACCCTTGATTGGGAACTGTTACGGAAGTATGCGCCAGTTGCAGAAAGCCAGGAATTAGTGGCAGCGTAAAGAGTAGGCTTCGCCTGGGAAAAGGTTAAAGGTAAATTTCTTCATTCCCTTCCTCTTTACCCTTTCTTCCTTCCCCTCAATGATCCCTTCATTCACCAATCAATATGCAACCGACACTATCAATCCCTCAACACTGGGGCTACCCTCGCTTTGCTTTGGAGCAGCGTACAGAACAAGGCACGATTCTAGGACTTTACTACTATCCCTCTGGTACAGAGTTGGCTGAACAATTTGATGAAGGGTGGCGTTATGTATTGATGCCTAACAAGAATTCTGACGAGATATCGTACTTCCAAGAGAATCAAATCCAACCGCTCTCGCCAGAAGAATTATTCCACCAAATCACTGCTGAAATTGGCTTTTACCAACAGCAGATAAACATTCTCAACCGACAGTTAACCGTATTAACTCAAGGTGTAAACAATGGCTAAGTCTACAGACAACTTTGAGGGTAGAGCCAAGCATTTACTGCGTTTACTTCAGCTTTGTGGTGGTTGTGTTCCTCTGCACCGTCTTCAATTTCAATTTTCGGATTCAGTTATTCAAACACTGCTGGATAAAGAACTGGTGCAAGTGCAGAACACGGGATGCGGCTTTTTGTTAGAGATTGCCGAGGATTTTTAACTCTTAATCGAAGAGGAACCAATTATGAAACTTTACGCGAAAACCATTTCAGCGACTCTCCCAGATTGGGCAACCATCATCACACAGAGCGCAGATTTGATTGAGATTGAAATTAACGATGAACACCCGAACTTTCAATATCTGCTTGAAGAGCTAGAAACTGAGATTGAACCAGGAATCATGGGAGTGAAAGCAGTTCGCGGAGCGTGCCGTAGGCAAGATTTATGTTCACGACTGGGCATAGAAATTTCTAACCCCAACCTCCACCAATTAGTTAAACAAGCCCAAACTCTAATCATCCAGATTGCTGAACACCGCGAATACAAACAACTGCTAAAAGCAGGATATCAGCCAGATTTAAACATTGCCGATGCTAGCACTGCACTCACCTATCTGCAATGGGAGCTAGAGCGTAATTAAGAACCTTCTGTTTAGTAGAAAAGCGTTCAACTGAATGAGTGCCGCTTATTCAGTTAAACGCACGGAAGTTTCTCTTCCGCTACAGAATTCTCATTATACACAGAACACTAATCAATGAAACTTAACCGAGGTGAAACATGATTGCTGAAATAAAACTAGGTTTATGCAACCCTCCCGAACCAATTTATCTCTATGTCAAAAACGCCGAGTTAGGTAGAGAATCTTACCTGTGGTATCACTACGATATTGACAAAGAGAAAACCATCCCAGTTCCCCAAAGAGCATTAACTGGCTACTTGTCAGAACTGCGATTGACGACTAAAGAGTTCAAAGGCAAAGACAATCTAAAGCTCGATATCGTTGTCAATGCTGATGAACTTTATGTAGTGAGAACTGGCATTGAAACCAATTTCGCCAAAAGCTTTCTTTTAGCTGCGTCATTAGTTCAGGATTTTTCTAAGCCACTGATTATTGTTGCTACTGCTGGTGACGAGAATACAGTTTTCTGCAATCTTTACGATGCCGTGACTAAAAGCAGGATTGAAAGAGAATGGAACAAAAATGCTGATTGGACAACAATCATTCGTGATATCCAATCCTTATTGGGTAAAACTTCAAGCTCCATTCCCGAATCCCCACTGACTCCACCAAAACTTAGTGTTGTTCCTCAACCAGTACCGACTCAAGATTTACGAGTTAAAAATATTCGCACCTTGCTTGATTATCCCCTCGATTTGGTGAAAGAGTGGTTGCAATTCCAGGATGTTGACCGCCCAAGTTTACTTGATATTAACCAGATTAATGAACTAATCAAAACCATGTGTTTGGCTTGGGCGGCAGGCAAGTGTGACCATCCCAATCATGCTGAGTCTTCGTATCAAAATCTTGTTATTGATGCTGTTACTGACGGTGCTGATGAATTAGCTGCTATCACCGCATGGATGCAGCAGTTGCAAACAGTAAAGACTGGGGCAGGCTGAACCGGAATTTAGAAGTCGGAAGTCAGAATTATTCTGGCTTCTCATTTATTCAAATTACCAAACAGGAATTACCCATGAGAGTCATCGTTACAGTTGTTGAAAAAATCACAAGTGAAGCGCACATCGATATCCCTGATAGACTGAATAAATCCACAATTAGGCAGCACATAGTAGACCGCTACAACACTGGGGAGATGCAGACTGAAATGAACATTTTTCAAGTGGATTTTGAATTTATGAGCGCTCGGATTGTACAAGAACATTCTTCTACTAAATCTGCATCAATAGGGGAGGTGAGATTATGAGTATCAAATGGACTGATGAAGAGCTAGCAATTATTGAGGCAAAAGCTGAAGTCTATACAATCAAACAAATAGCTTCAATTTTAAAAATTAGCTACAATCCTTGCAGAGCATGGTTTTCATCCTGCGGAACTCCGAGAATGGAAAACCAACGGTATCCCTGATATTGCGATCGCTATTATCTTAGACTACTACGCTCACGAAGCCGGAAGATACTGCACCAAGCAAGCCAGATTAGTTTGCAAAGCATTTAATACCATTGGCGTTAGAGCATGGATTCAAGACGTTTTAGGCTGGGTGAAACCACCAACTGTTCAACAGCCACAATCACCAATAGAAATCATTCTTCAAAATGCACAGAATCTAGTTGCTATTGCCCAACAACTTTTTGAACAAGACTGCCGTCAGCGCGAATTAGAGCAAGCTATTCTTGCCCAACAAAATCTCAATCAACAACTACAGCACCGTCTCAAAGCTGTTGAAGTTGAACAAGACAGAGTTAACACCCCATGCGGTCACAAATACAGTGTTGTTGGTTTCGCTAATCTTCAAGGTTTAGAAATATCAGTAAAAGAAGCAAGTACTAAAGGTCGAAAAGCAAGCACATTGTGCCGGAAACAAGGAATAGAAATCGAACGGATTCATGACCCACGTTTTGGAAAAGTCGGTTTGTATCCAGAAAGTATTTTGGTTGAGGTTTTTAAAGCTGAACAGAACTAATAGCAGTTTCAAAATTTGAGAGAACTACCATGCAACAACTCACACTTTTCTCTGAATCTGTACCAGTTTTACCCATTACTTATTACCCCGATTTCTTAACTCTAGAACAAGCAAACGAACTCTACCAACACTGTTTGAAACTGGAGTGGCAGCAGAATCAAATCAGGATCGCGGGTAAAACAATGCCTATTCCCCGCCTGGAGTGTATTTATGGTGATGCCGGATGTGATTACCTTTACTCGAATAGCGTATTTTTAAAACCACTATGTTGGACAGAAGCTCTGTCAAGCCTACGTGATCGCATAACCGGATTAACTGGCTACAAGTTCCGCATCGTCATCGGCAACCAATACCGCAGTGGACAGGATTCAATTGGCTGGCATTCCGACAACGAAGCATCGATGGGATCTAACCCTGCAATCGCATCAGTCAGCTTGGGGTCATGTCGCAAATTCCAAATCAAACCGAGAAATGGCAGGCCAACGGATTTCTGGCTGGAACACGGCAGCTTGCTCGTGATGCACCCAGGCTGCCAGTCCACACATCTGCACCAAGTTCCCAAGACCAACAAAGTCGTTAGTACACGTATCAATCTCACTTTCCGACCACACACAGGAGGCAATAGATAAGCGCAATGGGGAAAGGTCTGTGGGAATAAGAGATTTCTCCCTTTGACCTTTCCCCCAAAAATCTGCTTCAAAACTTTCAAAGTGGTATGTCCTTATACCGCTTGCTTTGCATTGCTTAAAAATATAGGAGAAAATATGCGTATAATCGAGTCAGATTCTCAAACCAAACACCTGCAAGAATGGCTCAACAGTTGCGTTGACGAAGAAATCTTTCATTTGAATGTGCGATCGCTCCACGGGACTTTGCCCTACGAATATCTGCTCTACAGTCCCAAAATCTCCCGTCGCAATGATGGGAGATTGCGCGATCGCGATTTGAAGAAATACCAGCACATTGAACTTGGCGGCTGGTGGTGCAGTGGTATCGACCCGCTCAACAACTATGTCCTAATGATGTGGGGCTGCTTCAAACCCGACCACCCCCGAAGAGATCGCCAGAAAATCCACAAGTTCATCAAGTACGAGCATCCATACAGAGAAGAGACACGCGCTTTCTTCCTATTAGTCCCGAATCGCATTTGGGTGAAAGTCTCCAATCGTAGTGGTATCCCCATCACAGATGTGTTGATTCGCTGCATCAAGAAAGTCAGGCGCGATTCAACCCTAACGACTGGTCAAATGATGTCATTATTATTGATGAATGTGACCAAGTATTCTGGCACTTGCTTAACTCTGGTACGGAAGTGCAAAAACGTCGGGTATCTGTTCTCAAAAACCTCAAGCAGTTAGTACAGAATGTTTTGGGCAGCAGTCAGGGAAAGATTTACCTATCAAGCGCTGATGTGTCCGATACTGATGTGAAGTATGTTTTATCACTCGCTGGTGAATATCGAGTTAACCCGTTCGTAATCGTCAACAATTATCGGCACGTATCTGGCAATTGTTACAACTACTCTGGCAGTAACCCGAAGAATTTGATTGCGGCACTCGACAAGGCGATTTCTAAAGGTGGGCATCATCTACTATGCTGCTCTGCTCAGAAAGCCAAGTCCAAATGGGGGACGCAAGCATTGGAAGAACGTTTTCGCCGGAAATACCCACACCTGCGGATACTGCGAATTGACAGTGAATCCGTTGCTGATCCATCTCATGCGGCTTTCGGTTGTATCGCTCACCTGAACGAAATTCTCACCCAGTATGATTTGGTGTTACACCGTTATTGATGCTGACGATACTGACGATGATGAGAGCGGGGCAGTTATTGAGTCGGTTAAGGCGGCATCTGTTGAATTGTATGCTGCTGAGTGTGAAGCGATCGCTAATTCTGATGAACTCTCCCCAACCGAATTGAAGAAGCTCCTTGACAAAAGAGCGAAAACTAAAACCGAACGACATCAACAGCGCAAGGCTGAATTGTCCCGTCGCTATGAAATTGACGTGACCCCTGATTTGGTTGAGAAGGATGATGACGGGTGGTATCCCCAGTTGCGGATGCACTATTATTTGACGCTGGGGCGGGAATTTCTGACGAATCGTGATACCAAACGGGCTAAGGCGCAGTTAGAAGCGGGAGAGAATTCAGTTTGGAAACCAGATTTTAACAAGGGGCAGTTATTACCTGCTGTGT
>JAESGI010000213.1_pt1 | contig 35584 bp, 36 predicted proteins | sample 9269671 | NCBI WGS metagenome assembly JAESGI01 (sample SAMN14515641, study PRJNA621666) | algae metagenome | isolation source: Nostoc indistinguendum CM1-VF10 and co-occurring heterotrophs from gravelly... | place: USA: Clark Mountains, San Bernardino, California | collected 1998-06-05 | reverse complement strand
ATTTCAAAAAATTAATTTTTTGAAAACTTTTTAGCGTGACCCTTTATTTTCAACAACCAATTCTTATTGAGAAAAGTCATGCTATTACTCACTTTTAGACTTTTTATTTACATCGAACTCAGGTACAGAATGTTTTGGGCAGTAGTCAGGGAAAGATTTACCTTTCTAGTGCCGATGTCTCAGATACTGATGTGAAATATGTTTTATCACTCGCTGGGGAATATCGGGTTAACCCGTTCGTAATCGTCAACAACTATCGGCACGTAGCCGGAAACTGTTACAACTATTCTGGCAGTAATCCAAAGAATTTGATTGCGGCGTTGGACAAAGCCATTGCCAAAGGTGGGCATCATTTACTCTGTTGCTCTGCTCAGAAAGCCAAGTCTAAATGGGGAACCCAGGCACTTGAGGAACGCTTTCGCCGGAAATTCCCACACCTGCGAATTCTGCGAATTGACAGCGAATCCGTTGCTGATCCTTCTCATGCGGCTTTCGGTTGTATTGCCCACTTGAACGAAATTCTCACCCAGTACGATTTAGTTATCGCCTCCCCAAGTTTAGAAACTGGGGTCAGCATCGACATTCGAGGACATTTCAGCGCTGTTTGGGGAATTTTTCAGGGAGTGCAGCCGGTTAACTCTGTGCGTCAGATGTATCCGCTCAATAAATCGGGGCAACTACCAGTTCAGGAACGAGTTTACGCCATTTAAGCCTTGTCACTGAGCGATTTACCCCGGATTATTGAGCGGTTACCGTCAGATGTTGGCAAGGGTTAGAGAGACTGTTGACCGTCACATTTGGGTGAGAGAGTGGGGCATGGGAGTTGTGGGCAATGGTTCCACAACGATAGGAGGATTGCTCAGAAGTCAGCACGTCGCAACACAGGCGAACATTGCGCTGTTGTCGGCGGCGGATAATGACGATTACAGCTTTGTTGACCAGAATTTTCAGCCCGAATCTTTGCAGACTTGGGGTAAGCGTGGTTCTGTCATCAACGTAGAGATGCGGCGCTATCGAGAATCGGTGCTTGCGGGTTTGGTCGAAGATGGGTACACCGTTATCGATGCCGACGATGCCGACGATGATGAGAGCGGGGCAGTAATCGAGTCGGTTAAAGCGGCATCTGTTGAATTGTATGCTGCGGAGTGTCAGGCGATCGCGGATTCTGATGAACTCTCACAGACTGAACTGAAAAAACTGCAAGACAAACGTGCCAAAACGAAAACCGAACGACATCAGCAGCGCAAGGCGGAATTGTTTCGTCGCTATGAAATTGATGTAACCCCTGATTTGGTCGAGAAAGATGATGATGGGTGGTATCCTCAGTTGCGGATGCATTACTATTTGACGCTGGGGCGAGAGTTTTTGACGAACCGTGATGCAAAAAGAGCTGCATCGCAGTTAGAAGCTGGAGAGAATTCGATTTGGAAACCGGATTTTAACAAGGGGCAGCTATTGCCTGCTGTTTTGTTACTTGAAAACCTGAATCTGTTGCAGTTTCTTACACCAGACGTTCAGTTACGTGGCAGTGACGAGAAGCTGGTGGAGTTTAAAACCCTAGCTGTAAAGCATCGGCACGTTATCAAGAATTACTTGAATGTCAGTATCTCGGAAAAACTGACCCCAGTAGCGATCGCACAGAAACTACTTGCGAAGATTGATTTGAAATTGGACTACGTTGGTCGGTTGGGTAAGCGTGAAAATCGGGAGTGCGTTTACCAGTTTGTTGCACCTGATGATCAGCGTAATTCTATTTTTGGGCAGTGGTTAAATCGGGATGAAGCATTTAAAAATGAGTTGGTGTCAGTCATTAATAATATAAGTACAACTACACCAGTCATTGACATCACCCCCCAGGATATTCCTCAAACACTCACGCCAGTGGAAAGTCCGACTGTCCAAGGATGGAAGGGGCTGAAGCTGAAAATGCGCCTTGGACTCGACAGTGCTGGTCAGTTCTACCAACAGCTAGTCTCCACAGTTGGTCAGGCTGTCGGCGTTGCTGATGGTGAGCCTTACTGGAATGCATATCTGAATCAGTGGCAGGTTTGGGTTAACTTTGCTGACGGGTGTAGGTCTGTAGTGTGCGATTGGTTGGTGGCGGTGTAGTGAGAGAAAGCTTTGGTAAAGAGTTGAGTGAATTAGTCCGCTCAAAGTAGTCCAACGGCCAAGTGACGGGACTGCCCTCTGCTTCTTTTTTGGGAAATTTACATACTGGTAAAAAAGCTGAAAGCCTCTGCGAATTAGCGTAGGGTAATTTTGCGTACTTCTAATTCCGCGTAAGCGTAAGGGTCAGTTTCGTATTTATTAGCAGATAAGTTTTTGTTCGCACACACAGTGTTGGTTTTGCCGTAAATATCAGTCTTTGAGCAAGCTTGAATATACATGCCAGCTTTAAAGTAACAGGAACCGATAATACCCGTCATCTTCACTCTACCAGTACTACTCGTTACACCGGAACGCAGGTTTTTATAGTTGACGGTAACATTGCCACCGGATGTAACAGCAATATCGATAGTCATCGGATCGCCAATCTTATAGGTGCTGTCGAGAAGCTTGGTAACATCATCGTTGTTGAAGCGGGCTTCAAGCTTGCCGATGTCCGTCGAGCCGTTAGCAAAGGAAGGGCCAAAGTACTTCACCATCACGAGGTCGTTTTTTGAGTCATGGATCTGCCCAATGGTGGCTTCCGGCTTATTCCTGGTGGTGTGCAACAGGGTCTGTTCCAGGTACATGGCATGATCCGTATTCGTACAGCTCCAGGCAGCCGACTCCGTACCATCACCCTGCATTTCACGCAGTTCAGAACGGGCGTAAGCAGTATTTTTGCTGGTACGTGCGCCACCTGCGATCGCTTTCAAAAGCACACCATTCTTGGCAGCATTTAGACGAAAATATTCGGAATTACTGTATGTCTTGAGTTGCGGCTGCTTAATTTCCGTTGCCTTGTTTGAGTTGGGCGGGGAATTCAAGCTGATTGGCAGGGTGATCTTCCACTTGCTTAGATCAAGTACATCAGCCGGGTATTGAGCGTTACCATCTAAGACCTGATCATTTGAGGGATTTGAAGTGTCACTGCTCTCATCATCTGAGGAATTTGAAGTACCACTGCTCGTACAGCCATTGGTCGAACCCAGCGAATTAACCTTCAATTCGTCGATACGCAATCTAGAATCGCTATCACCCACAATCTTAATCGCGTTGGCGGCTTGGTCGGTCACGTTTTGCGCGTCTTTATTGCCTTTGCCAGAGGTGTTACTGACCACAGTAGTCCAGGTTGCACCATTGTCCTTGGAAAGCTGTACGCTGTAGGTATACTTGTTCGTGCCGTACCAGTTAAGCACTAGATCATCTACGCGCTGGCAGCTACTGAATTTCGCTATCCAGGTTGCACCACGAGCATCAGCCTCCCAATGGGTATTCTTATTTTTGTCAATAACGTTGTCCGCAACAAACGAACCACTGGTAGATGTGGCAGTAGCATCGTTGAACGACACAATGGTAGGCGATGCTACAGAAGCACCAGCTATCATTGCAGCCGAGATACCTATCGTAAAAGACAGCTTTGAAAGTTTTGTATTCATTCTTTCTTTACCTCTGTTGAATATTGAACAATGACAGAACTTACGCAAAATAATGGAAAAACTTAGACGCAGAGCGTCAAGCCGTAGGCTACCGCAAAGGCGCATAGAGAATGACACTAAGAACAGAGAAAATCGTTGAGGCGGCTCTTGTGCTCTTGAGCAAAGGAGTAGGGGAGAAAGAAGAAGTTTTAGGCATACGAACGCAAGAAATTCCCCTTTGCACAAGAGCACCCCTACCCCAAAGTTTTCATATTTTTTTGATTTTTGCCTGATATAAGAGTAAGGTCAAATAATTGTTTTTCCTAGGATTTAATTTCTATTAGTTAGAAAAATCAGCAAACTAGTTCGTGAAGTACTTCTATTTATCTATCAGCTTTTTCAAGTGGGCTTTTATGCAAAATTGGGATTTTGTTACAAAATTTTAAGCTAGTAGTTAAATACAAAGTTTTGTAACAATAAAAGCTCTTTCACATAAAATTTGCCCTCTGTTGCCAGAAATAAATATAGAGGGAAAGCAAACTTTTAGATTGCAGAGTGAATCAAACCTGATTTGACGAAATAGATGTTTTGCTTCAACAACTAGCTTCAACAGCGCAGGAATACCTGCACATGGCTCAACCTAATTTGCACTATCGCTTTAATCAACCCCTTACCTCTAAATCAGGATAAAATTAAAAAGTTATGAAAACTGTTGCTCAAACCTAACTGGTAACAAGTTTTCAAAATCTCTTTTAAGTTCAAACCTCTAATCCTATATCAGTAAAAAATTGAATAAATATGAAAATTGCAATATTTTAACCAACTTGCCTTAAATAATTTCTCTTATCTACTCCTACACTGGAACTCAAGGAATACTCAGTGCAATTCTAAAGTTTTCATATTTTTTTGATTCTTGCCTGATATAAAAGTAAGGGCAAGTAAAGCAATGCTTATAAGTTTGCTGCTATCTTGCGTCTACTGTATTATTCTTTGGTAAAAGCTTTTATGGATGATCCGGATGAGCGCTTACGCCAGCCTACGCCAATTGATATACTCTAAACGGTTAAAACTTGGACTTTTTGAAAAGTCTGAAAATTCAGAGACAACAAGCTATCTAGCTTTTCCTGTTTGTCAGTATTAGCGGTGTTAATACAGTTAGATATTGCTAACTTAAAATCAGCAAAGTTAGCATAGTATTTAGAGTATAAACATTCATTTCTAATAAACTTCCAAAATCGCTCAATTAAATTTAACTGTGGTGAATAAGAAGGTAAATAACATAACTGTATGCCCAATTGCTTGGCATAGTCTTGTACCAGCTTACACTTTTGATACTTAGCATTATCTAATACTAGAGTAATTGGAATATTTAAACCCAAATTAGCTAACTTAAACAGCAATTGACAAATAGTTTCTGAATTAATATAAGTTTCATTTGTTATTGTAATTATTTCCTTACTGACTGCGTTAACTGCTCCTAAAACATTAAATCTTTTTCGACCAGAAGGTGAACATATAAATGTCCTTGTAAAACACCATAAAATACTTTGTACGCTCGATGTACAAAGTGCGCTGCATCAACAAAGAAAACTGCTTTTTCTCCGGCTATAGCCTCTTCCAGCAGCGGTTCTAGCGTTTCGCTCCTATATTGTTTTACCTCTTCAATCTTTTTTGATTCTACTGACTTTCCCGGCACATAACCCACCTTTAAGCAACGCAAACCAATTCTTTTTAAAAATTCTCTCACTTGTGTTGGACTGCGCTTAATACCAGTTATTTTTTCAATAGCATCGCTTGCTTCTGCAACACTGGAAGCTGGAAATTTTTCAAAATATTCTTTCAAAATATCACTCTTATTATTTAATTCACTTGGTCGTCCTTTATATTCGATTTTTTTAAGTTCTTCTACCCCTCCTAATTGATATTGTTTAATATATGTTGTTAACGTTGTTTTCGATATCTTGCACAAACTATAAATGTCTTTATGTTTTATACCTTGGCTTTTGAGATACAGAACTTCCATCTTTTTTTGTACTAATGGATGAGGATGATGATATCTTTCATAATGCAGCTTATCAATGTCTTCTTGCGTAAAATCTATTCTCAACATCAGACTTTATGTTTTAATAGCAGCTTATTGATTATTTGCTTATACTACCTATTTTTGCCGTTAAATAAAAGTCCAATCTTTAGCCGTTTTTAGTATAGCAGCACTTTGTCATGACCCACGGCAGCCGGGAATGGCGAAAAGCTATGAGCCGACTTCTGATTTTAATTCAGGAACTACCAAATTTAGAAAAGAACTTTTGCAGTAGCAATCACACTGTCTCAGAATAGCGTGCAGCTATAGCAATTGCTGCTTAACGGTGCTTGTCTATTAATACAGAAGGTGTAGATCAAGATTCCCTTGCATTGATACTGCCAAGCGACCAATTACTTTCTGAAAACGGGGACGCATAATCTGCAACTCGCTGCCATCCTCACTTATAAACAGTGTCAACTAAGCTTATAATTGCTGAACTTGCTCAATGTCAAAGCTATGATACTGACAATTAATGCGATCACAACTTATTCATTGAGCGTATCGATTGCAATTTCCTAAACTTTTTGTTAAATAATCTGCTCAAAATCTTGTTCGAGTCCTTCTTGCAGAATATCTTAATAAATCACAGATTCGCACATCATATCACTCAGTTTGAGTATCTTCTGTTTTAGCCTGTAATTTTTGAACCTGGAGGTTTTCTTTCTAAGAGTTAAAAGTCAGAACTGAATTTTGTTTGATAAACTAAAGAAGAAATTGAGCAATATCTCAAAATACGTATGGCATCTTATAATTTGATTGTTGATGATGTTTCTTTAGTATTTTTTGCATTTTCTCCAAAGTTTAGTGCAGCTATTGAATCTAAACAAATAGTAGAACAAAAACCTAAACAAACAGAATTTATTGCATAAAAAGCAACTCAAGAAGTCCAACCAGAAATTAACCGTGCTAAAGGTCAAGAATCGCAAAGTTCAAATTCGTGGAGTCTCGGGATTTTTCTAGGAATTCTTCTTCTCATACTATTTTTTATATTCCGCGGAAGGAGTGACAGTAGTTACAGGAGCAGTCGTGGTAGTGGTGACGGTGGTTATAGTGCTTACAGTGGTGGTGACGGAGGGAGGCGGCGGTGGCACTGGTGACGGATGTGGTGGCGGCGGTGACGGAGGCGGTGGCGGATGTGGTGATTAAATGAGTTTGGCTACTAGTCTTGGGATCTAAACAAAGGCTGTACGCATCTAAGAATCACTGGTAGTAAAAAATTTTTAAAATTCTTTTCTAAGTCAAGCTTCTAATCATATATCAGTAAAAAATTGAATAACTATGAAAATTGCAATATTTTAGCCAACTTGCCTTAAATAATTTCTCTTATCTACTCCTACACCAAATATCAAGGAATACTCAGTACAATTCTCAAGTTTTCATATTTTTTTAATTCTTGCCTGATATAAGAGTAAGGTCAAATAAAGCAATGATTATAACTATTTAGAAACATAAATTTATGACCACAACTTATACTTACGATGGCGACGGTCAAGTGATATCCCAGAGCATAGACAATAACAGTGATGGGACAATAGACTCGCCCTCAGTGATGCCGTGATTGAGATTAGTGATTACAAAGGCAATTTAACTGACTTAGCCATTGTCTAAACCATGTGTTATCGATTGAATGAGAACACCAAAGTCCTGGCTTTAAAATCATTTCAGCAAAGTTTTTGTATTCTCCCAATTTGACAAAACAGGGTTATGTCGGATGGGGTTGTGTACACCCCAATGGAGAATCTGTGGAATTAGCCGAGATCATGCGGTGGTTTGGGATGCAGGAGTGAAACTATCAAACCGGATAAACAACATAGTTAGGCTATGACTTGCTGTTAAGTGCTATGCAGCTAATAACCTCATTTATGCTTAACTATAGTTACTGCTATTGGTGGAGACTTGCAATGTCCAGTTTGAGTATTACTCTTTGGAGTAGTTTAGTAGTTATCGTCAGTATCAGCTTTGGTACAGACAATTATGCGCTTGCCCAACAAATTACCCCTGATAGCACTCTGCCTAATAATTCCATTGTTACACCAGATGGTAGCACCCTCAATATCACAGGAGGAACGCAAGCAGGAAGTAATTTGTTTCACAGCTTTGGCGAGTTTTCTGTGCCTACTGGTGGCACCGCTTCTTTTAATAATGCTGTTGATATTCAAAATATTATTAGTCGAGTTACAGGTGGGTCAGCTTCTACTATTGATGGAATAATTCGTGCTAACGGCACAGCTAACCTGTTTCTAATTAATCCTTCAGGGATTATTTTTGGACAGGGTGCCCAATTGAATATTGGTGGTTCTTTTGTTGGAACTACAGCGAATGCACTGCAATTTGGAAATCGAGGACTTTTTAGCGCTACTGAGAAAAATGTCCCCTCACCGTTGTTGACTATTAATCCTTCAGCATTGCTGTTTAATCAGATTAATCAAAACGGAGGTATTCAAAATAACTCAATTGCATTTGCAGGAAGAGATCCAGCAGGCTTAAACGCTTATGGTTTACGAGTACCAAATGGTAAAAGTTTATTGCTGGTGGGTGGTAATGTCAGCATGGATGGGGGACGATTAAATGCTAATGGTGGACGAGTTGAGTTAGGAGGGTTAGGTGAACCTGGTACTGTAGCGTTGGGTGTAGATGACGATAATCTCAGTTTGAAATTTCCTGATAATGTTGCACGAGCTTCGGTATCTCTTACCAATCAAACAGGTGTATTTGTAACTGGGGCTGGTGGCGGTAATATTGCAGTAAATGCTAGGAATCTAGAGATTTTAGGAGGAAGTGTTTTAAGTGCTGGTATTGGGCAAGGTTTGGGGACACCTGAAACAATTGGGGGAGACATTACGCTGAATGCTACCGGGGAAATTAAAATTGCTGGCACTGGGAGTAGTGTTAGCAATCTTGTGCGTTTGGGGTCACTTGGCGATGGGGGTAATATTGCTATCGATTCTGGTTCCTTCTCGTTACAAGATGGCGCTCTACTTCAAGCCTCAACCCTTGGACAAGGCAATGGGGGAAATGTGACAGTGCGGACACGAGATGCTGTTTTTCTTGCAGATGTTGGCATCTTCAGCACGGTGGATGAAGGGAGTGTAGGTAAGGGCGGCAATATTGACATCAATGCTGCAACACTATCACTTCTTGATGGCGCTCAATTGCAAACCCTTACTCGCGGTGCATCTGGAAACCAGCCAGCAGGGCAGGGGGATGCGGGGAATGTCAATGTTAATGTTACTGGTGCTGTTAATATTGCTGGGGAGAAAAATGGTTTCAGGAGTGGGATTGGCAGCTTCGTGGGAACTGGTACAGTTGGCAATGGGGGTAATATTATTATCGATTCTGGTTCTTTCTCGTTACAAGATGGCGCTCTACTTCAAGCCTCAACTTTTGGAGAAGGGAATGCGGGGAATGTGGCAGTCAGTGCAAAAGATGCTGTTTCTCTTGCAGATGCTAATATCTTCAGCACAGTGGAATCTGGGGGTGTAGGTAAAGGTGGCAATATCGACATCAATGCGGCAACACTATCACTAATTAATGGCGCTAACCTGCTAACCCTTACTCGCGGTGCATCTGGGAACCAGCCACCAGGACGCAGGGATGCGGGGAATGTCAATGTTAATGTTACTGGTGCTGTTAATATTGCTGGGGAGAAAAATGGTTTTGTTAGTGGGATTAGCAGTCGAGTGGATACTGGGACTGTTGGCAATGGGGGTAATATTACTATCGATTCTGGTGACTTCTCATTACGCGATCGCGCTCAACTTGAAGCCTCAACATTTGGACAGGGGAATGCAGGGAATGTGACAGTGCGGGCAAAAGATGCTGTTTCTCTTGCAGATGCTAATATCTTCAGCACAGTGGAATCTGGGGGTGTAGGTAAAGGTGGCAATATCGACATCAATGCGGCAACACTATCACTAATTAATGGCGCTAACCTGCTAACCCTTACTCGCGGTGCATCTGGGAACCAGCCACCAGGACGCAGGGATGCGGGGAATGTCAATGTTAATGTTACTGGTGCTGTTAATATTGCTGGGGAGAAAAATGGTTTTGTTAGTGGGATTAGCAGTCGAGTGGATACTGGGACTGTTGGCAATGGGGGTAATATTACTATCGATTCTGGTGACTTCTCATTACGCGATGGCGCTGCACTTACTGCCTCAACCCGTGGACAAGGGAATGCAGGGAATGTGACAGTGCGGGCACGAGATGCTGTTTCTCTTGCAGATAATGCTTATATCTTCAGCACGGTGGAATCTGGGGGTGTAGGTAAAGGTGGCAATATCGACATCAATGCGGCAATACTATCACTAATTAATGGCGCTAACCTGCTAACCCTTACTCGCGGTGCATCTGGGAACCAGCCACCAGGACGCGGGGATGCAGGGAATGTCAATGTTAATGTTACTGGTGCTGTTAATATTGCTGGGGAGAAAAATGGTTTTGTTAGTGGGATTAGCAGTCGAGTGGATACTGGGACTGTTGGCAATGGGGGTAATATTACTATCGATTCTGGTGACTTCTCATTACGCGATGGCGCTCGACTTGCTGTCTCAACCAGTGGACAAGGGAATGCGGGGAATGTGACAGTGCGGGCACGAGATGCTGTTTCTCTTGCAGATGTTGGCATCTTCAGCACGGTGGAATCTGGGGGTGTAGGTAAGGCAGGTAATATCGATATTAATGCTGCAACACTATCACTAATTGATAGCGCTCAACTGCTAACCAGTACTCGTGGTGCATCTGCTAGCCAGCCAGCAGGACGGGGGGATGCGGGCAATGTCAATGTTAATGTTACTGGTGCTGTTGATATTATTGGGGAAAAGAACGGTTTTGTTAGTGCGATTTTCAGTCGGGTGGATACTGGGACTGTTGGCAATGGGGGTAACATCACCATCGATTCTGGTTCCTTCTCGTTACAAAATGGCGCTTTTCTTTCTGCCTCAACGTTTGGACAAGGGAATGCAGGCACAATCAAAGTTAATGCTGCTGCTCAAGTTAACATTTCGGGTAGTGGTTCAAACTTTACCAGTGGCTTGTTCGTTAACTCCCAAAGTCCGACGGGTACTGCTGGAGATATTATCGTCACCTCACCTAGAATTACCCTAGACAACAGTGGTAGACTCAACGCCCAATCTGCATCAGGTAACGGTGGCAATATCAAATTACAAACTGATTTACTGCTTCTGCGTCGTGGCGCCCAAATCTCTACCACCGCAGGCATAGCACAATCTGGTGGTAATGGCGGCAACATTAATATTGATGCCCCGTCTGGCTTCATTGTTGCTGTCCCCAACGAAAACAGCGACATCACTGCTAATGCTTTTACAGGCACAGGTGGGAGAGTAGATATCCGAGCCTTTGGTATATATGGTATTGAGTTCCGTGAAAGTCCAACTCCCTTGAGTGACATCACTGCTAGTTCAGAATTTGGTACACAAGGCACTGTAGAACTGAATACACCTGGTATCGACCCCAACAGTGGCTTAGTTGAATTGCCAACAGTACCAGTTGATACCCAACTAGCCCAAGGCTGCTATAGTCCAGGTTACGCCCAAAACCGATTTGTGATCACCGGACGCGGCGGTTTACCACCCAATCCCAAAGACATCCTCACTCCAGATGCAACCCAAATAGATTGGGTGCCTTTTAAACTCAGCAATAACAACCGTTCCATACCACCTGTTACTAACAAACCAACAACTAAACCAACGACCTCCACTCCTCAACGCATTGTTGAAGCTACAGGTGCAGTGCTAAACGCCAAAGGAGAAATAGTCCTCACTGCTAATTCATCTAACGCTACTCATCATACTTCCAGGCATAACCCAATTCAGTGTCATGGTAGCTAAATCAGTTAATTCAAGACTCGACATTCAATTTCAATCAAACCCAACAGCTTTTCTTCAAACGTAGTCAAATACGGTCGCTTCAACTCCCCTAAGCACTTCAAAATTGCCTCTGCTGGTGCTTCTAGCTTGCCATCGTTCCGTAGCCTACGAATGCGATCGCTAATCAACTGCATCTGCTGACATTCCGCAGGCAGATAGTTCAGTGGTTTCAAGTGGTCAATTCTAACGGTGTACTCCCCATCCCACATTGTGACTGTGCAACTGAATTCGCCTACATGGTTGACAATGCACCAATTTCCACCTTTTCCTCGTAAATCAGGATTGTTTTTGGCAAGAATTTGGCAGACTTCCCCAACACGATAAGGATTTGGCGCTTTAGTACGTTCCATAATCCGTTGTACTACATCGCCTACAACTCTAGCAGATGGTACTTTCCCACCAGCAAGTTCTACTGCTGTTAGCCACACTTACTGCTGTTGTTGAGGTTCTAGCTTTGTCATGGATCGGACTTGGCGCTCACTCGTGGGCATAATTTGTGTCCCATTGGTTGTCAAATTTTGATTTTCCACATTTTGACAACCAATGGTTGTCAAATTTTCGTAAACACTAGCTGCGGCAATCAAATAATTGGATTGTTGCCGACTATGAGCAAAGCGATCGCGGCAGTATTCTTCAAAGGTTTTGTGTGTGGAGCGATATAGCCTGCGATCGCGCAGTTCCATCAAAGCTTTCCCTGCCTCAAAAAACGCTCTTTCCACACGCCGCTCTAAGTGTAGGCGATCGCGCTGTTCTTCTTCTGTCAACTCTGGAACTTCAACAGCTGTAACGGTGATTGTTGCTGTAGCTGGGTTTTCCTCAACAGAGATAGCTTCATTTGCAGAGTTATTGAGTGGCTTTGAATTTATCTCTGCGGCAGAGGTGGCTTTTTTACGCCTAGAAGATGGTTTAGCCATCATTCCACCCCTTTAATTCAATAGTACTTGCTCAAAATCAATGACAAATAGATTAACTATGTGGTGAGTTATGGCAGTAATGGTCTGGGATTGGACTCGGTGGAGCATTATCATCTTCACGAATCCTCTTCAATTTTCACAATGTCATTGACAGTTACTAACTCTCCAGATAGCACAGAGCAAATCCTTGCTAGTTTTACCAAATTATCGATATCCGCTTTTTTTAGCCTGCCATCACGGGCGACAGTCAAGGTATGTCTAGTGACTTCATTCGGGCTACCCTCAAACTGCCTATGAACTGCATAGACAGACAAGAGGCTACCATCTTCAGCTTTGGGCCACCATTGCGAAATATCAATATATGCTTCCATCCAAACTGCTAACACGTTTTTAATGATTAACCTCCATTAACGCTTATCTGATTACAGAATAACAGCCAATCAACATACAGGCTATCAATTAACAGAATAACTGCTAATCAGCATATTGACAATCAGTTAGCAGGATAGCATAATATAACTATCACAAAAGGCAATCGCCCTTAGCCTCGGAAACTTTGGAAGCGATCGCCTTTTGAAAAACCCATACATTCGTACAGGGAATCTTAATCATGACATATCATATCTACAGCCATCAACAGCTGCAACTGAAATCCATTGCCCGTGTCAAGGAAATCTACAGCGAAATCGCTTGCACAGTTGAGGTAACCCTCTTTTGTCACTTTGGTAGAACCCAATCGCTGAAAGCCTTTCAGGGCTTCCATCTCCAGGTTTTGGCTACAAACTTGAATTACTGTTAGAAAATAGAAGCTCAAAGCTAGACTACATAAAAGTTTCAGAATGTTGCTTCGATTATTGTTTTCTGAAAGTGACAAAAGAGGGGTAAGCGACAAACGCTGTAAGGATGCTTGGATTTCTGCCATTGTTACCTATCAGTCAAGCAAGATTCAGAAAATCGCCCCTGCTGCCCCCGACAACCAAGCCCTCGCCCAAGCCGAACTCGACCACTTCATCGCACACCAAGCCCAAGCTGTAGCTCCCGAACCCTTCACAATAGTCGAAATCTCGTTTGACCATCACGAATATTACGCTGATGACAAACTGGTAGCCAGCATCAGCCATGACGATAACCACTTAACCCAACGCTGGGTAGTCGTGGTCAACAACAAAGAAGTATTCCGTGCCAATACTGTAATGCGCTGTCATCGCTTCATTTGCACTCACCACAAAGATGGCACACTGCCAGTGCAAGAAACAGACGCAACACCCTGCACTACTGAAAACCAAATCATGGCGCATATCTTCAACGAGTGCCAGAATTACGGGTTTGAAATCCTCGATGATGGAATCTACAACAACGACGTGAAGTTGGGACAAGTCGGTTGCACTGACGGTAATTGGTGGGTAATTTTGGGTTCATCAGGTCAGCAGCAGTATTCTAACTCGGTGTTTGATGCTGTGCGTAAGCTGTCGATGGTAGACACTTCACCGACTGCTGAACCCACTCCTGAATACTTGCAATATCGCTCACTGGAACAACTGACTACTGAGGAACTACAGCAGTTGCTGGATGCAGAAGCGGCTGACTGTGAGCAGTTGTTAGACCGCCCAGTTGACGAACTGACTTGCCTAGACTGGGAACGGTTACGGGAATATGAGCCGTACTTGGAACTGGTGGCGGCGTAATTACACACAAGGGCGCGATCGCATTTCTACAACCAAACAGCTAGCGCCCAACTCTTCCTCACTAATCACCATTACATCTATGCAACGCACAATATCAATCCCCCAAAACTGGGACTATCCCCGCTTTACCTTCGGTCAGCGCACAGAACAAGGCACAATTATCGGCTTTGAATACTACGCCGAAAATAGTTTCCTAGCCCAAAGATACGGTAGCGGCTGGCGTTACTCTGTGATACCTGACAAGAATTCTGATGAATTATTGCACTACCACTCAGAACAGATTCAGCCACTATCGACAGCAGAATTACAAGCGCAAATAATCGCCGAGATTGATGAACATACTCTGCAAATAGACGTTCTCAAGCAACAGTTAGCCGCAATAACCGGGGGTGCAACCAATGGCTAAGGCAGGAAACAACAGCTTTGACCGTAGAGCTAATCATTTGCTGCGTTCGATTCGGCTTTGCGGCGGTTGTGTTCCATTGCATCGTCTGCAATTGCAATTCTCCGATTCAGTCATTCAAACTCTGCTGGATAGAGAACTGGTGCAAGTACAGAACACAGGACGCGGTTTTTTATTAGAGATTGCCGAGGATTTTTAGGTTATTAATCCCAGAGGACACAATCATGAAACTTTACGCTAAGACCATTGCACAGACTTTACCTGATTGGGCAACCATCGTTACAAAGAGTGCAGATTTAATTGAGATTGAAATCAATGATGAACACCCAAATTTTCAATCTCTGCTTGAGGAGTTAGAGACGGAGATTGAGCCAGGGACTTTTGGTGTTAAGGCGGAGGATCTATGTTCAAGGCTCGGCATTGAAATGTCTAATCTGCATCTCCACCAGTTAGTTGAACAAGCCCAAACCCTGATAGCCGAGATTGCTTGGCACCTAGACTACAGACAACTGTTGGACTTGGGATATCAACCTGATTTAAACATTGCTGATGCTAGCACTGCACTCACTTATCTGGAATGGAAGTTAGAGCGGAATCGAGAACCTTCTGTTTAGTAAAAAAGCGATTGCTTGAATATCAGCTTTTCTTCAAGCAATCGTAAAGCATTGAAAGTTTACGCTACAAACCACTAATTATTGCACAGGTCAACAAAATATGGTTATTGAAATCAAACTAGGTTTATGCAACCCTCCCGAACCCATCTATTTATACGTCAATCAGGGGGAAGTAGACGGTGAATCTTACGTTTGGTACAAGTTCAATATCAACCAAGATAGGAAAATCCCTGTTCCCCAAAGAGCATTAACTGGGTATTTGTGTGAACTGAGATTGACGACTAAAGAATTTAAAGGCAAGGACAACTTGAAGCTGGATATTGTTGTCAGTGCCGATGAACTTTACATCATAAGAACTGGTATTGAAACCAATTTTGCTAAAAGCTTCCTTCTGGCTGCTTCTTTAATCCAAGATTTTTCTCAGCCACTTATTATCGTAGCTAATGCTGGCGACGAAAACACGGTTTTCTGCAATCTTTACGATGCCGCAACCAAAACCAAAATTTACAGGGAATGGAGTAGAGATTTGGATTGGGCAACTATCATTCGTGACATTCAATCTCTTTTAGGTAGTGCTTCCTCAACTATTTCATCTACACCAAAACTTAGCGTAGTTCCTCAACCAGTAAACCCCCAGGATTTACGAGTAAAAAATATTCGCACCTTGCTTGATTATCCCCTTGATTTGGTCAGAGAGTGGTTGCAATTCCAGGATGTTGACCACCCAAGTTTACTTGATATTAGCCAGATTAATGAACTAATCAAAACCATGTGTTTGGCTTGGGCAGCAAACAAGTGTGAATATCCCAATCATGCCGAGTCTTCGTATCAAAATCTTGTTGTTGATGCTGTCGCTAACGGTGGAGATGAATTAACGGCAATCAGCGCATGGATGCAAGAGTTGCAAACACTAAAGACTGGGGCAGGCTGAACCGGAATTTAGAAGTCGGAAGTCAGAATTATTCTGGCTTCTCATTTATTCAAATTACCAAACAGGAATTACCCATGAGAGTCATCGTTACAGTAATCGAAAAAATTACGAGTGAAGCCCATATTGATATCCCCGATGGACTGAATAAATCCGCAATCAAGCAGCACATAGTAGACCGCTATAACACTGGGAAAATGTCCACAGATATGAACATCTTCCAAGTGGACTTTGAATCAATCACCGCTCAAATCGTCAAAGAACATTCTACTAAATCTGCGTAAATATGGGAGGTAATCAGATGCATACAAAATGGACTGACGAAGAAATAGCAATCGTTGAGGAAATGGCTTGTCTTTACACTGTCAAACAAATAGCGTATCGGCTAAACAGAAGAGGATACACACGCTCAACATCAGCTATTCAAAACAAACTGCGCTTTTTAGGATACTCCGCACGTCCAATTCTTGATAACTACAACTGCTGTGAAATTGCCAGAGTTTTACAACTCAACTCAGCTACCGTTTGGAGTTGGGTAAAAAAGGGTTGGATACGCACAACTCGACGTTCCGGGAGATATCACCAAATCAAGAGCAAAGACCTAAAACGATTTCTTCAAAACCCACCCCAACGTCTTAAGAACCGCATTGCTGCCATTGATAAGGATGCTATCGAGTATTTGGTGGGGAGTTTAGGATGACAGAACAAATTGTTACTCTCCAAAAATGCTGGTATCTCTCCCCGCCTTGGGGTCGAATAATTCCACCTGTTGAGGTCAATTTACTGGAAAGAGTATACCTCAGAACCACAAGAACATTTGGTTACTGCTGCGGTATTCAGTGGAAACATGAATGTTGGATTTATTCAATTGATTGCCGTAATGAAATACTCCACGCTACACAAAACCAAATCATTGGAACTGGAGAGTTAGAAGTCATCAAAGTGCAAAAACCTAGTTTTGTTTTGGGCGAAAGAGTTATCCTCTGTTCTCACGACAAGGGAACAACACAACGGCTGATTCTGGGGATTGCATTGGTGCATAATTCTTGGTTTTACCTTGTTGAATTGATGTCACCAACGTTAATTAAGACACCAACTATATCGAATCGCTTTTCACTAGTTGGTGAAAAAAGTTTATTGCGAGTAAATGTTTAATTCTTTTCAATCACCCAACTAAAGTTATGTCACAAATTGAAATCGCTGAAATCATCGAACAGATAAAACAAGAGATTCAGGTCAACGCTAATGGTCAGGGTAAAGCCAGTGTTCGGGCAGCAGCAAGACTGGCTGGAGTTGATGAAAAAGCAATTCGTAGCTCTTTAGATAGTGCGGAACTGAAGCCTTCAAGATTAGCTATAATCCTTGCAGAGCATGGTTTCCATCCTGCGGAACTCCGAGAATGGAAAACCAACGGTATCCCCGATATTGCCATCGCTATTATCTTAGACTACTACGCTCACGAAGCAGGGCGATACTGTACTAAACAAGCCAGATTAGTTTGCAAAGCATTAGACTTGTCCGAAAACTCCAAAGCCAGACTGTTCAAAGCTTTGGGGCAAAACTTTGATATCTTCGTAAAAACGGAGGCATAAGGCTTTGAGATAGTTAGTGATAGTTTAGAGACATAAAAATTAACTCCTGATCTGATTATTGCTAATAATTAACTTGGGAGAATCAAGCTACCAATTCTTAATCTAACTAATCCGCAAACTGTTAAAATAATCTGCTCGTAAGTGTCAATTTTTAGGCGAAATCTTTGTGAAGCAATCCGAAATATTTTAAGCAATCGAATCAAATGCTCAATGAATATCCGATTACTAGATAGAGCCTTATTTTCATCTTTTTGCTGTTGACTTAATTCTCGTTTTGGTTTCCTCTTATGAGGAGTTGTAATGTTTTCGCCTCCTTGAAAGCCCTTATCGCCTGCGAAAGGTTGCGACTTATCAAATTTCTCTTGAGACTTACGGAACAAGTTTATATCTGCTGTTGGTCCAGGAACACCTATTTCTAACTCGACAATATCTTTAGCTTCTGGTATCCCAATCATCAGACTTTTCAATGTATGTTGTCTCTTTTTTCCGGAAAAATATTTTTGCTGCTCTTTCTGGTCAGAATCCTTATATATTGGCTGTTCTAAGCTATCAACTAATAACCTAAAATTAGTTAATATCTCTTGAACAAATACTAAATCGCTCTCATTATTTGAAACTTGTTCTAATAAGCTCGAAGGTAAAATATCACGCAAAATTGGTATCCAATTATGAAACGTATCGTTAGCTTCAGTTTTGGAAACGCCGAATAACATTCCTAATACTTGAAATGTTGGCATCTGTCTTAAATAAAATAGACATAAACATATTTGCTCACTTATTAGTAATTTTTCTTTGCGACCACCACCAGCCGCATTAATTCTTATTTTTCGGCTCTCTTGTTTAGTTTTAATTTCCTGATGGCGTTTTATGGCGCAATTTAATAGTGATTGTAATTGCTCGTAACTAATCCCTAAAATTTGCTTTGTTCTATGTGGATATTTCTCAATGTAATCAAAAACCATACCTAATTCAGAAAAATGTTAAATGCTCAACTTAAGATTTTACCATTTTCCTTTTCCTAAGTTAATATTTCGGACAAGTCTATTTAATACCATTGGCGTTAGAGCATGGATTCAAGACGTTTTAGGCTGGGTGAAACCACCAACTGTTCAACAGCCACAATCACCAATAGAAATCATTCTTCAAAATGCACAAAATCTAGTTGCTATTGCTCAACAACTTTTTGAACAAGACTGCCGTCAGCGCGAACTAGAGCAAGCTATTCTTGCCCAACAAAATCTCAATCAACAACTACAACACCGTCTCAAAGCTGTTGAAGTTGAGCAAGACAGGGTAAACACACCATGCGGTCATAAATATAGTGTTGTTGGATTCGCTAATCTTCAAGGTTTAGAAATATCGGTAAAAGAAGCCGGTACTAAAGGTAGAAAGGCAAGTGCATTGTGTCGGAAACAAGGCATAGAAATAGAACGCATTCATGATCCACGTTTTGGAAAAGTTGGTTTGTATCCAGAAAGTGTGTTGATTGAGGTTTTCTCTGCTGGTCAAAATTAACAGCAATTGTCTTCAGAATACTTTTTTTAATTTGAGAAAACTACCATGCAACAACTCAATTTATTCGCTGAATCAACCCCAGTTTTACCAGTCACTTATTACCCCGATTTCTTAAATCTTGAACAAGCCAACTCGCTCTACCAACACTGCTTGAAACTGGAGTGGCAGCAGAATCAAATCAGGATCGCGGGTAAAACAATGCCCGTTCCCCGCCTTGAGTGCATTTATGGTGATGCCGCGTGTGATTACATTTACTCGAACAGCGTGTTTTTAAAACCCCTGATTTGGACAGACAATCTGGCTAACTTGCGGGACAGAATTACTGCTTTAACTGGCTACAAATTCCGCATTGTCATCGGCAACCAATACCGCAGTGGACAGGATTCAATTGGCTGGCATTCCGACAACGAAGCATCGATGGGATCTAACCCTGCAATCGCATCAGTCAGCTTGGGATCATGTCGCAAATTTCAAATCAAACCGAAAAATGGCAAACCCACTGACTTTTGGCTAGAACACGGCAGTTTGCTTGTGATGCACCCTGGCTGCCAATCTACACATCTGCATCAGGTTCCCAAAACCAATAAAGTTGTTAGCACGCGAATTAATTTGACTTTCCGACCACATACCGGGGGAAGGAGATAATTTTGATTTTTTCAATCTGATCAGAGAAACAATAGCACTTCAAAAAAGCTGTCAGCCCTGATTCTATATCAGATTCACTGGCTGACAGCATCAATTTTTCGTGCAATTGATTTTTTAATAGTCATCTACAATCACAACTTCTTAGTTTGTTTGTACTATCTTATTCCCTCAAAAAGGAGTCAAATCATGGGAGAAGCAAAACGTCGTCGGTTATTAGATCCTAATTATGGCTTACCTAAAATACCCAATACTTCTGAACCAACCTCAAAAGAAGTTTTCAAAAAACAAACTGATTTCAAAACTGTACCTAAAAATCACTTCATCAATTCTCATTATGAATTACCAAAGCATTATCTAAATTTACGTGACTCCTCGAACCAAAATGATGCTGTTCATTTGAGCCACACAATTGATACACATCAGAATCCGAACAGTGAATTAGCTCCCAACCACTGGCATGAATGGGTGGTCAATTCCGCCGTTGACCCCAAACTCACTGCCCTAAATGTCCGCTCTTTAAATGGTTCGGAAGTATACGAATACCTTTTATACGCTCTGCCCCAAACTGCCAGACGCAACGATGGGCGATTGCGTGATGGGTATTTGAAAAGATATGCCCACGTAGAGTCGGGCGCATGGTGGGTTAGTGGACTCGACCCGCTCAATAATTGGCTACCGATGGACTGGGGACGGATGAAACCTGATTGTCCTCGTTTGGAATGGGACAAGACAACTCAAGAACAAACCCAAAAGCCCGTTAAATATGAATCACCCCCCAAAACTCCCAATCGTGTCACCTACCTGAGAGTCCCTCTGCACATTTGGCGGTTGATAGCCCTGCGGTATGACGTGCCGATGCCAGAGCATATTACCGTTACCGAAGAAGGTGAAGCACTGGGTTTCTGGGCTTGGGTCATGGCACACCCCGAAATTCCTGTATGCTTTACGGAGGGCGAGAAGAAGGCTGCTTGTCTCCTAACTTTGGGATATGTAGCCATCGCACTCCCTGGAATCTGGAACGGTCGCGTGGGCAAGGAAGATTTAGAATACCTGCACCCCGATTTAGTCCCAATGGCGCAAAAGGGTCGCAAATTCGTTATCCTCTTCGACTACGAAACCAAACCCAAAACCAAACAGCAGGTTTTTGCTGCTACTCGCCGTACTTGTCAAGTAATTCTCCAACTTGCCTGCCAATGCGAAGTGGCGTTACTCCCTGGTCCAGAAAAAGGAATTGATGATTGGGTTGTGGCACTGGGGAAAAAAGCTGATAAAGCAGTGTCCACGATGATTGCTGATGCCTTGAGAATCACCGAGTTAAGCCAAAGATTTTTCGTGAATCGCGCCAGGGGACTTCACAAATTCAAACCTAATATTATCGTTAATACTCGCTATCTTTCCACGGTCATCCGCTCCCTGCCTCAATCTGGGTTAGTGGGTTTAGCTTCTGATATGGGGACTGGCAAGACTGAAATCTTGGCAATGATTAGAAGAGATAACCCAGAAAGAAGCTTTTTGAACAACGGGCATCGCGTTACCCTGCTCAAGAATCTATCAGATCGCTTGCAAACTGCCATGTACTCAGCTATATCCTGCGGCGACTGGGCTAAAGCCAAAGCACTGAGTATCACTGTAGACTCATTATATAAAATGGCGAACGATTTACAGGCTTATGACATTCTATTTATTGATGAAGCCTGCCAGTATCTCGCCCACTTGCTCAAATCAAAGACCTGCAAGGAACACCGGGGGGCTATTTTGGAGGTGTTGGAGTATCTAGTCTACAATGCCAAACTGGTTGTTTTAGCGGATGCCCACTTGGATGACTTGACCATTGAGTTTTTTATGCAAATGCGACCGGCTGGCGAAAAACCCTACATCATCAAAAACGAGTATCGCTCTGGGGGTCGTCAGGTTTATTGGTACGAGGGGAAAAACAGCAGCGCAATCGTTGCCGAGTTTCATGCTCAGTTGATGCTGGGTAAAAAACTGATGATGGTCAGCGACAGTAAGCGGTTTATCAAGAAGTTGGAACGTGCTTTGAATGACGGGACATCGATAGATGATAGCGACGAAACACCGGAATCAGCCGAAGACCGCAAGTTACGGGTGTGGGCTATTCATTCCGAAAACAGTGGATCTGAGGAGAATGTCATCTTTATCCGAGAGATTAACATTGCTATTAAGGATATCGACGCTTTTTTAATTACTCCCAGTCTCAGTTCAGGGGTTGACATTTCCAGCTATCATTTTGATGCCGTGTTTGGCGTGTTTCATGCTGTCTCGCAGTCGGCTACAGAATGCGCCCAGCAATTATGGCGGTATCGTCCTGATGTTCCCATGTATGTTTGGGTAGCTCCGCGTCCTCCCTTTGGTTACGCCGAAACCAATGCCCGTCGCATCAAAGAAAAGATTCTTCAGAAAAACGAAATGACCGCGTTTTTGATTCGCATTAACCGAGAAACGGGCAAACGTGGGGCTGAGAAGGATTGGGCATTGGATGCTTCTTGCCAAATTGAAGCACAGCGCAATTGGTCGATTAATAATCTTCGTTTTGATCTGCGATCGCTCCTTCTTGAGATGGGGAATACGATTATTCCTTTGGGCGACGGTGGTGATGAAGGGACTTCGCGCTGGATGAAGGCTGCGGGTATTGCCATCGATGAGGAGCATTACCGTAAAGTGGCTAATGCCAAAGATATTGACTCTAGGACTTACACCAGTAGACAGCACCAAGACTATCTCAAGCCGGAGGAGGTTTTGGAATGTGAGAAGTTTCGTATTCAGGACACTTACGGGATGAGCGTAACCCCGGAACTGGTTGAGAAAGATGACTCTGGGCGGTTAATTAAAAAGATTGTCGCACTTGAAGCAATATTGGCAGCGCCTGGGGAAATGATTATTGATGAGCAGGAGCGGGAATGTGTTTCACCGCCGACTGTGGTTGTAGAGCGGGATAAATCAGAACGCGATCGCTTGGCTATTTGCACAGACTGGAGTAATCATTCTACCGCATGGCTAATGCGTCATCGGCTGGGACTCAGGGCTGTGCTAATGGATCTGATGGCTGGCGTTGAGGTTAAAGGCGACGAGGCGATGATTCAGGCTTTGGCAGAGTTCTCCAAGCGTAATGCATCTCACGTTAAGGGGATTCTTAATCTGACCATTCCGCTATCGGAGTCTCCTTTGTGGATTTTGGGGCAGTATCTTTCACAACTTGGATTGTCTACATCATCACGAAGACCAATGGAGGATGGGCAGAGGATTCGGTATTATCGGCTGAATACTTCTGATGTCGAGTTTATCCAGAACGTGCTTAATTATCGGCAGAGGCAACGGGAGGACAGGGAAAGGAAACGCCAAGATGAACAAGAACGAAATGCGGCTTATGCAGCTAGGATGCAGATGCAGTATGGTGTTGAGCAGAGGGGCAGAGGAGCCGAGGAGCAGAGGGGAAAAGTAGTACAAGTATCTCCTCTGCACCCATGCACCCCTGCTCCCCTGCCTGATTTCCCGCCGTCCACACCCCCCATTAATGAAGATGGAAGTAATAATTGGGGGGGTATGGACACAGATCCAGAACTCAGTGATTCTTGGTGGGAGCGGGTTAAATATTATGCTCAGTTAGCAATTGAGCGTGTAGAGAATGGGGTTGATGCGGTTAAGGAAGTGCGAATCGTTGGCTAGAAACTAAAAACTCATAAGGGTTTTGGAGGATTAGCCGCAAGGTACAGAACCTTCTCCCAAAGGGACAGGCTGTGCCAAGACAACTGAATGACCATGTAGGTGAGAGCTAGTACCCTAGAACCCTCAAACCCTACCCCGTAGGTGCAACGGTGAAAGCATCACCCCCAGGTTTGAGACTAGCTATCAAAGCCTGAAGCGGGGTGAAAAGGTGTTATTACTGACAGCCTAAATCGGTAAGCACCGAGCAAAATACCCATGAGTAAAACCTCGGCTTGAAGATGCGATTGAATCGTCGTTACCGCAAACCAGCGAAATAAGGCTTAATGCGCTGGAGCCAAAAGGCACAGGATAAGGAATTGGCTAGTTTCTTGTAGACCAATATGCACTTCCTAATAAACCCGGCGAAAAGCATCACTCTAAAGGTACACAGTATGGTCATTCGGAACGAGATAACCTCTCGCTTGCTCTCAGGTGGTCGAATACCTGAGCAGGTGCTAACCGTATGCAGCGAGTAGGGGAGATTAAGTCAGAAGCGAACGTCTGGGGTAATGCCCAGAATATGCAAACAGACTTACGGTGATTTGGATGATAAAGTCCCAAGTAGCGAGTATATATGTCTAATACACAGTCTAAAAAACTGATGGTGGAATGGCATTCTATTAACTGGCGCAAGCTAGAGCGTAGCGTGTATAAGCTCCAAAAGAGAATTTATCAAGCCTCAAAACGTGGTGATGTGAAAGCATATCGCAGACTCCAAAAGACGCTGATGAAGTCATGGTCAGCAAGAGCTTTAGCGGTTCGTAGAGTAACTCAGGATAACCAGGGGAAAAAGACGGCGGGTGTAGACGGCGTTAAATCGCTGACTCCAAAGCAACGTGTAGAACTTACTGGTAACTTAAATCTTGATACAAAGGTCAGCCCAACTAGGCGAGTATGGATTCCCAAGCCTGGAACTCTAGAGAAGCGACCTTTGGGCATACCTACAATGAAAGACCGAGCCTTGCAAGCACTTGTCAAACTGGCATTAGAGCCAGAATGGGAAGCGCGATTTGAGCCTAACTCATACGGGTTCAGAGCCGGACGCTCATGCCATGATGCGGTAGAGGCAATATTTAGTGCAATAAGGTTGAAACCTAAATATGTACTAGATGCTGACATTGCCAAGTGTTTCGACCGCATCGACCAGGAAGCGCTGCTAAGAAAATTAAATTCATCCCCCACCATCCGCCGACAAGTTCGAGCCTGGTTAAAAGCGGGAGTGATGGATGGTAAGCAGTTGTTTCCAACATCTGAGGGTACGCCACAGGGAGGAGTTATCTCTCCTTTACTGGCAAATATTGCCCTCCACGGGATGGAAGAACGGATTAAACAGTATGCCGAAACCCTGCCTACTCGAAGTGGTCATGGTAAACGGGATAACCGTAGAAACCTAAGTTTAATCCGTTATGCCGACGATTTTGTGATTCTCCACGAAAACCTAACCGTTGTCCAAAGATGTAAAGAGATTATCTCTGAATGGTTAAAAGGCATGGGTTTGGAATTAAAGCCCAATAAAACGAGACTTGCTCATACTCTCACCCAGTACGAGCAAGAAAAACCAGGGTTCGACTTCCTTGGCTTTACGATACAACAGTTTCCACAAGGAAAGTATCACTCCAAACAGGGATTTAAGACAATCATCACCCCAAGCAAGCAGAAGCAAAAGGTACATTACGACCGAATCGCTAGTGTTATTGAAGCTCAAAAGGCAGTCCCGCAAGCGGCACTAATCAGCCAGTTAAACCCAATCATAAGGGGATGGGCTAACTACTACGCGACTGTGGTAAGTAAGATAGCTTACTCAGATATCGATGACCTCACGTACCAAAAGTTAAATGCTTGGGCAAAACGCCGCCACCCTAAAAAGAGTAGGGAATGGGTGTCAAAAAGGTATTGGCAATCCATAGGCAGTGATAACTGGGTATTCGCAACCTTGAAGTCAGGTTCAACCCCACTTCGGTTACTAAACCATGCCGACACGCCAATAGTGCGTCATGTGAAAGTCAAAGGCGAATCGTCACCAGACGACGGAAACCTGGTTTATTGGAGTTCAAGAATGGGTAATAACCCAGAAATGCCCAAAAGAGTGGCTACACTCCTGAAAAAGCAAAAAGGGAAATGCACCCACTGTGGTTTGTTCTTCCGTAAAGACGATGTGATGGAAGTTGATCACACCATCCCAAAATCAAAAGGTGGAAAGGATGAGTATAAAAATCTTCAACTTTTACACAGACATTGCCACGACACAAAGACAGCTAACGATGGTAGCCCCGGCATAAAATCTGGCTGTAATAGTGCCGAGCCTAAGCCCACCAGAAAACTTGAAAGAGTTGAGGATAAATGGGTAATGAGGTATGCATGACAAGCACCAAATCATTGAGGAGCCGTGTGAGGTGAAAGTCTCATGCACGGTTTTGAAGACCAACGGGGTTGGTGACAACCTCGTTGAGTTTAATTTGCTCAGTAACCTAACGATTGATGAGCAGTTGGGTGTGATGCTGGAGTTTGAGGAGCTTGACCCTGACAAATTTGCTCAATTGGTGACAGATGCCCCACAGCGGACTGAATGGATGGCGTGAGAAAGTTGGGCACAGAAAGCGATCGCTAAAAGGTCAGTTCCTCCCAAGCAAAAACAACTAACTCTTATCCGTACCTCTGTGTGAGCATTAGTTGCAGCTAAAGATTGAATGATTGTGTCAGCACAATTTTCCCAATTGCTTGACCTGACTCAGCATATTGATGGGCAGAAGCAATTTCAGCCATGCTGAAGATTTTATCCAGATGTGGGTGTACCTTGCCTTCATCCACCAATTGAGCCAACTTTGACAAAATCTCTCCATGATGGGCGCGACCTTTACCAAACAGCATGGGAATCAGCATAAAAACTAGATGCAGCGTTAATCCTTTTAGATGCAGTAAAGTTAAGTCTTGATGGGATAGCGAAACAATGGAAACAATAATTCCGTTGAGCTTTGCAGCTTTGAAAGCATTCTGAAGATTGTCGTTTCCAACTGTATCAAACACCACGTCAAAACCCTCCCCGTCCGTATGCTCTGCCACAAATTCTTCAACAGGTTGTTGCTGATAATTGATGATGACATCTGCACCCAACCGACGAGCGATTATCCCTTTCTCATTACTAGAAACCAAGGCGAATACCGTTGCTCCTGCCCACTTTGCCAGTTGAACGGCTATATGACCTACACCCCCAGTTGCTCCATAAACTAGAACCTTTTGTTTTGGCTGAATCTTAGCGCGATCAATCAGTCCTTCCCAAGCTGTAATTGAAACTAAGGGAAGTGCAGCCGCTTCTGCCATTGTCGTAGATACTGGTTTATGAGCAACCAAGTTAGCATCAACCAACATATATTCTGCTAAGGCTCCACCCATATCTTTCACGCCGCCGGCACAAGCGTAAACTTCATCCCCAACCTGGAAATTATTAACTCCTACTCCTACTGCTTTGACCGTTCCCGCTACATCTCCATGCAAAACAGCTGGAAGGGCAGGCGTAATATCCGCCACAAGCCCTTGTCGGATCTTCAAATCAACTGGATTGATACTTGTCGCAGCCACTCGAATTAGGACATGGTGAGGAAGAATCAAAGGAATCGGCAAATCTGCTTCTCTAAAAATATTTGAACCGCCAAATTGGTCAATGACTATCGCTTTCATCATCTTGTTTTCCCGCAGTAATCTAGATTTGCAACGTATCATTGCAGTACATCTGTCCGCAAGGATTTACACATTGGTGCAATAGTTACTTTTTGGTAAACATGGCTCTAAATCCTGATTCTAATGATTTTCAGTTGACTTACTTGCCTCAACCAGCGCTTGAACGCATTGCTAAGATGAATCTGTTTGACACCAGATGCGCTGCTCATCAAATGCTAGAAATCATTGCCAATAAATGGACAGTTTTGATCGTCTATGCGCTGACTCAAGGCAAAAAGCGATATGGCCAACTCAAACAAGAGATTGTTGGTGTCTCGCCGAAAATGCTGATTCAGAACCTGCGAAATTTGCAGCGCTATGGGTTAGTTGAGAGAGAGGTCTATCTATCCGTCCCCCCAAGAGTCGAATACTCACTCACTCCACTGGGGGCTTCTCTAGTGGAGCCATTGGCAATACTGGGTGAGTGGGCATATCGACACATTACAGATGTAAAAACGGCGATGGAACATTATGATCGCAATCCGGAAACCAGCGATTACTGGGTACCAAAGTAGCTTAGACACAGCTCCCGCAGGTTCGGTATTATCGGTATTACGCTCGACTGGCGATTGAACGGCTAGAGTACGGTGTAGAGTCAGGTTAAAGAATTACTCAGTACGCTAACGAGTGATGAGCGGTTGGGCGTGATGCTGGAGTTTGAGGATGTGAAAATGATAAGTTTGCTCAATTGGTGGCAGATGCACCACAGTGGACTGAATGGATGGCGTGAATCATCTGTTAATTGCCGTGTTTGGCAGACATTAAATCTTTTGTTACTCAACGGTCAATACGGTGTAAACCCTGTAACCCACAGCGTACATCCGATCTAAGCCCCAGTGATCGCCGTTTCTACGTCAATTGAAACAAGTTTATTTAATTTTGAGAGATTAATGAGATATTAAGTTGAAAAACGGTTCTTCATATAGAAACTTATGGCAACCGAGCAAGAGCTTCACTGTTAATTTCTTAAAGATAATTTGAGTCTTATGAACACCTCTGTAATATTCTCTTCTTCATTGATTGACTTATTTCTCTTCTAAAAACAGAAATATTTCTTTACATCTATTGAGAATGCGATCGCTTTCCTCAATCCAATTGTCTTAAACACGAACCTACACCCTACCCCCAACAAGATAACCAAAACTAGGTTTCACGTTTACAAGCGTGACATTCGTTCCTAAAGCGTTGTAAGGCGAACAAGCGTTGGGAACATTCTTTCGGGTGAGGTACTCGCTCATCTGGGAAAACCCATCTTCTGCTGACTCGTTACCATAATCCATCGGCTCTCTACGCATATTTCAAAAATTACAGCAAATTGCTATCAATCGTGCCACAGACGGAAATAATCAAAGCCAGTGATATCAATTCATTCTGCGATTTATTTTGTGGCAGGTTTGGTCGAAAACTGCTGTAAATCTGAAGCCTAATGTATAAATGCTGGTAATTGCCGTAATTCTACGGTGACGTTTAATATCAAATTGTATTATTAATAATATATAGGACTCCGATTTGATTTCTGAAAACATACTGAGATTGAAAAGCTGGTTTTATCAAGGTTTTATTTGAAATCTTCTTAAAAAATCAGATATGAGTTCTATATGATTTTCTTGAATCTTGGAGAAAAACATTAACGCATAAAAGCTACGAGCAATTTAGGCTAAACTATCAGCATTATAAATAGAACTAAGCTGTAGATAAAATCATTTTTGCGGAATTGCTCAAAAGTATCTATATTAACTACAAAATGTCTGTTGGTAATGAGAAGCTATATTGAATCAATTTTCGTCTGTTTATTTAATAGAAACTACGGGGTAAGATTCTGCCAGTTTAAAGTTTAACTTTTTTTTAAAAAATAAATAATATCAGATAACGGAGTATATATTTTATCAAAAATAGAACTAATAACTTAATTAGGCTCTTTTTTGGAAAATACTTGTACCTTATAAGTATTTTTTGATATTAATCAAATAATTTACTCCTCTGTAAGTTATACAAGTTTTTTAAAGAAAGTTTGTTATAAAAATTTTAACCTGGCAAAATGCGAATTGTAGGCAAAACAATTTAACTTATCTTATTTGCAAACCTATAAAGCTTAAAAGTAGAATGCTGACTTAGAGGTGAAAGGAAAAACAGAAACTAATTCATAACTTCTATTAGGAAGATTTTGGGGTGTAGTTAATTATCTGATTGTCCTCCTTCTTAAACTTAGCGGTAAGAATGTAGAAATACAGACCTTGGTTTTGAGGAATGGATTGACATGAAACATTATCAAGTATTGTATAAGCATTTGTCCAATTTTAGAGAAACTATATTCCAGTTAAAGCTTATAGTTTGTCTTCTTAATCATGAATTTACGTTAGTCTCAATTCTAATTTTCAGGATTACCAGAAAGCAGCCAATATTTAAAATATCTAAAAAAAATGTGCCATAACCTACCGTCATAACGTGGTTAATGGTTTGATCTTTAAAGGAGCTATAAAGTGAAAAAAAATGAGTTGTTTCTGCGGCCAGAAGGAATATTAATTGCACTGCTTGCCTTATGTGGTGTTTTTAGCCTTGCTTTCATGATGCTTCCAAGACCAAATCCTTCAGAGGCTCAGATTAGACAAAGTAGTATAAATGTCAAGGATATAGCTGCAAATGTAGGAACTCAGCAGCAGATTGAAAAATTAAAAGCGGCGATGCTTACAAGCTGGCAACAAGAAGCATACAAAAAAGGACTATCCTACGCTATACCATTACGTTTTCAAGGGGCAATAGTTAAAGCGGCAAAACTAACTAAAGGGGAGAAAGTAATTGCTCTCACTTTTGATGATGGGCCTTGGTCTCAGACTACAGAGCAAGTGCTAGATATTCTGAAATCAAATAACATTAAAGGGACGTTTTTTGTCGTCGGTCAGAACCTAAAAAATTATCCAGAATTAGGAAAGCAGATTGTCTCTCAAGGTCACGTGATTGCCAATCATACTTGGCATCACTGGTATCACTCGTTTAATCCACAAGCAGCTGCTTTTGAAATTGACCGCACAACAGACCTAATTTATCAAATTACAGGTGTTAAAACAAATCTCTTCCGACCGCCTGGTGGCAACCTTCATAATGGATTAGCTGCTTATGCTAAAGGCCAAAAATATACTGTAGTGATGTGGTCTGCTGATTCCATAGATTACAAATTGCCAACCGTACCAAAGTTGATCGATAACGTAATTAAAGATTCAAAACCTGGTGGGATTGTGCTAATGCATGATGGTGGCGGCAATCGTTCTAAAACTGTACAAGCTTTACCAGAAATTATTAGCAATTTTAGAAAGCAAGGCTATGACTTTGTTACTATTCCAGAACTTTTAAGCATGGAAGATGCAGACCAAAAGTCGGTTGCTAACTACCCTAACAATTGATGAACGGTTGGGCGTGATGCTGGAGTTTGAGGATGTTGACCCTCAAAAGTTTGCTCAATTGGCATCAGATGCGCCCCAGTGGACTGAGTAGATGGTGTGATTTTCCCCTGTTACAGACCAGTTGACTGTTAGTTAATTCCTCAAACATTATTAGAGTCTTGTAGCCCAAACTAGGTTTCACTTTTACAAGAGTGACATTCATTCTTGTTACTTTTTACCAGTTTGAGTTATTTGGCCGAATGAGCGCACTGTTTCATTCACTTTCGTGCGCTCACTCAAAACCTTGAGACAACAAATCATCCGGCTATGTCTTTACCACTCTTGTAAGTCATAGCTCTGGGTTTTCTCTTCTTGAGAGGAACTACTGATTTCTTGGGTGCTTGAATCGGGCGGCATTGCTCGCAATATAGAGGTCGAACCCCAAAGGTTTCTCGTTGTGTGGGCTGTTCGCATTGCTTACATACGAAGTTGAAAACGCGGGTGTGAATTTCCCGCTTATGCGCTCTGACGGTGTACTCTCGGACATCAATTGTTTTACTGGGCATCGGTTCTGTAATCGGTGTTCTATTTATAAGGATAGTTTCTGGCATCAATATATTCATGCATCATTTGATTAAAACAGTAACAAAAACAAGTACCAAGTCGGAAGTCGCAAGTCGCAAGTAAGATAAAAAACTTAGTTGTGGAATACAAGCCCACTTCAAAAAAAGAATTAGTCAATATATGTAGTGCCAGATATAAATAAAGTGTCCTTGTTTCAAGCCCACGACAACAGTTGTCGGTATACTTGCGACTTGTAACTTGCTACTTGGTCTGACAATCTGATGGTTTTTCGCCAGGGATTAAGCAGAGGCGATGCCACCGGAAACTGCGGGTACGCGATCGCAACTAGACAGAGGCAAAAGGTTCCCTTTCCCTTTTCCCCTCTTTTTCATTGGGTCGTTTCTTGTTGTCTAGTCTCAACTCAGAACTTAACTTGATACCTGTAAATCCTGACTGTAAACTTATTGCTTATTCACTCTTGGCTTACACCTGACAAGCCCTCCACTTCGGATGAAGAGAGAAGCCATCTCTCCGTAGCCGCAAGGTGAAGCTCTTTCACGAGCGCAAATAAATTGTCTTAGAGCCTGTCAAGAAACAACTTTTACAATTTATTATCTAGAAAGCTTACTGAGAAAGCATTTTTAGCTCAAAAGAGGCAAGGTTGTTACATGACAAGCTCTTAGAATCACTAAATTTTTTATTCTAAATTCTAGATTGAATAGGACTGGACGTAAGCTATCTTCTGAATATAGCGCTTCTCTGTTTGTTGACTGCAATACAGACCTAACCTCCAGCCCTTTGCTATGAGGGAACGGGAGTAAGATTCAAAGCCTCTCTCTTAAAAGGATACTGTTGGCGAATTCGCGAAGGGTTAGACCCCTCATTCCTAAAACCTCGCTTTTGCCTTGTTTTTCCGCCCTGTAATAAATTGATTGCTCATAGCTGAAATGCGTTAAAACGCACTGAATTAAGATGAATTAGAAGTGAGGGATTAGACCCCCTATTAATTCGCCAACAGTATCTTGAAAGGAGAGAGGTCAAAGTGTATTGCTTCCATTCGAGGACCGCTATATCCATGCATTATTTGATTGAAACAGTGACAATCTGATGGTTTTTCGTCGGGGATTAAGCAGAGGCGATGCCTTCTCTTCTCTTTCAGAGACGCACTCGCGTTCGAGAGGCAATGCCTTTCCTGCAAAACGTACTCGCGTTCGGTACGTCTTCTCTAGTAGCCAAACTCATTCAATCACCACATCCGCCGCCACCTCCGTCACCGCCGCCACACCCGTCACCGCCGCCACCGCCACCGCCACCTCCATCACCACCAGTATAAGTGTTATAACCACCGTCACCACTGCCACGACTGCTCCTGTAACTATTGCCACTTCCACGGAATATAAAAAATAATATGAGAAGAAGAATTCCCAAAAAAATCCCGAGACTCCACGAATTTGAAGTTTGCGATTCTTGACCTTTAATAGGGTTAATTTCTGGCTGGACTTCTTGAGTTGCTTTTTGGGCAATAAATTCTATTTGTTTAGGTTTTTGTTCTACTATCTGTTTAGATTCAATAGCTGTACTAAATTTTGGAGAAAATGCAAAATTTACTAGAGAGACATCATCAACAATCAAATTATAAGATGCCATACGTATTTTGAGATATTGCTCAATTTCTTCTTTAGTTTATCAAACAAAATTTAGTTCTGACTTTTCACTCTTAGAAAGAAAATCTCCAAGTTCAAAAATTACAGACTAAAACAGAAGATACTCAAGCTGAGTGATATGATGCGCGAATCTATGATTTATCAAGATATTCTGCAAGAAGAACTAGAACAAGGTTTTGAACAGGTTATTTAACAAAAAGCTTAGGAAATTGCCATAAATATGCTCAATGAAGGAGTTGCGCTCACATTAATTTTCGATGTCATAGGTTTGACATTGAGCAAGTTCAGCAATTGTAAGCTGAGTGAGTTAATGAACTCAACCGAGCAAATATTCATTGAAGCTCCTGTCATAGTAACAGATCAAATAAAGCTAACAATGTTTCCAACAAGTCACCGAAAACTAAAAAGGCTGATGTAAATTCTTCAGGCAAGCGCAAGCCAGGCAGATCGCGTAAAGCTGCATAAAAGTTACTCGATTATAACCTCCGATTGATAAACGGAGATTAAACTTATTTCCTGAAAAATAGTGGACGCTACATATTGTTGTTTATCATCTAGTTTGACTCATATCCCAAGCAATCACTCTCTACTCGAAGCAGCAAAAATTGAGTTAAGAGTTGCTGTTAATTGTGCCAAAGAGTATGAGAAAGCTTGGCACTCTATTATCTGGATTCAGTCTAACGCTCGAACTAAAAGGAGAGTGCGTGAACAATTAAATCATCTGGCATTTAATTGCTATACGCACTTTTTAAAACCTGTTGATTACCTCAATCAATACGCAGACTTAATGGACAAGATTGCATTAAACTGTCCAACCCTCAATTAACAATCCGCGTACTTTGCCCAAATCCCGATCGGTGCGTGTTAATAAAACTAATTTACGAGATAGTGTGATCGCTTTTAATAACTAAATCATTGCGGATTCATCCGAATCAAGTCTGTTAAGATACTATCCAAGCTACCGTTAACTTGAATGCGATCGATTTTCTCTGCAATCCGCTCTAATACTTCGAGTTCCTTCAAACGCAATGCCACTGGGTTATCCTCCATCACTTTGGCAGTGTTTAGCATACTGCGAGTAGCAGCAGTTTCTTCTCTACGTCTGACTACGTTTGCTTGAGCGGCTTTTTCTGCTTCGACTACCTTACTCAAGATAGTCTTAATCTCACCAGATAAAATAATATCTTTGACACCTACTGAATCTACTTCAATTCCATAGTCTGCGGCTTTCTGGCGAATATATTCAGAGATACTTTTATCAATTGCACCTTTATCCTCTAATAAAGCATCTAAGTTGCGTTCGCCGACTGCACCACGCAAAGCAAATTGTAATTCTTTGTATAAGAAACCAGAAATATCTGACAACCCGTTTTTTGCTCTTAATGGGTCTTGGATGCGGAAGCCAGCCGTTAAATTTAACCGCAGAGGTACTTTATCTTTGGAGAGTATGTCTTGACCGGATACTTCCATATTTTGGAGTCGGAGGTCGATGGTTTCGGTTTGAAAAGAGCGGCCAAATAACCACCAAGCGTGTACCCCTGGCGATCGCTGTCCTTGAAACTCTTGATTAATATATACTAGTCCAACATGCTGGGCCAGAACTTGGCAAATATGCAAACAGTTGCGACTGAGCAATTTTACTTCTGTTGAACCCTCAACCAACTCAGCCACTAAGCTAGGCTGTAACTGAGCATCAGCGCTGATGTCGAGAATTTCCACCTCAACACCCTGCCAAAATAACTTGCGGCTAGTGGGTGGCAAAATAGAAATCACTTTCCCTCGATATCGCACAATTGCAACTTGCGAAGGCAGTAATTGCACTGTTTCACAATAAGCAGCAATAAAGTCGGGATGTTTTTCAATGAGTACATCTTCCAGGGGAAAGTCTGGGTTAGGGATAATCCGGCTGAGAGTCCTGACTGTAACATCTCTATCTACCGACCAAAAAGCATACTCTCCTGGCTCTAGAGGCTGCACAAAATTGTTTTGCAGATATAATAAACCAATCTCATATTCTGAAATTTGGAACTTTTTGAGTCCATTCAAGGTAACTGAGCGCAATTGCTGCACAAAGGAACTAGGCAATTCTAAGCTTTCTTCTAAGTTGAATATATAGGACTCTACTTCAATAAAACCACGCCAAAAAGCAATCAATTTATTTGGTGCAACGCTTACCCACTTCTGACCATAGCGGACTAATGCAACTTGGTTAAATGCGGTTCTGATAATCAATAAATTTTGTTGCAGTTCCGCTTCGTGATTTCGTAACAACAGTTCTAGGTTTTCAATCTGAACTAGTGGCTGATTGAGGTCATAAATTTTTACTTGCCAATGCCGACCAAAATAAGTATGTGTACCGGGTTGTAAAATTTTCTTAAAGTCACTACGGTGATATAAGATGCCAATTTCGTTAGGTTTGACATAAAATGTTTTCCACATAACAATTTGCATAAATAATTTACGCGGGCGGGTACGCCATCGCAACCAGTCAAGAAGATTTGATCAACACATTTATAACCTTGCTTAAACTCAAATACCACCTGTGATGCAAATCACTGTCTTACAGCTTAAATACTAAAGTTATTGGATTTTGCAACCTTGTGGAAAAAGGCTAAAGGATTGGTTTTAACTGCTTGTATTACTATAATACTACAAAATATTTTTTAACTCTGCAAGTGCAAATGTTTACAGTTTAGGTGTGGGCAAAAGCTT
>JAESGI010000212.1_pt1 | contig 35747 bp, 31 predicted proteins | sample 9269671 | NCBI WGS metagenome assembly JAESGI01 (sample SAMN14515641, study PRJNA621666) | algae metagenome | isolation source: Nostoc indistinguendum CM1-VF10 and co-occurring heterotrophs from gravelly... | place: USA: Clark Mountains, San Bernardino, California | collected 1998-06-05 | reverse complement strand
AGGAAAGCGTCAGACTACCGCAAAGGTAGCAGCATCCTGTGAAGCGTCAACTCACCAAGAATTCATACAGTTAAGTCTGTTTGATTAGATTGGAATCCTCACGCCTTCAGGCTGAGGAGGATGTCAACGTCTTGACAGGGGATGACATCAACCACCAGTTTTGTCCCTGGGTCGAGAATGGCGATTGTAATTCCTTGGTAATGGTTTGGCAGCATGGGGGCGCAGCGCTGCTAGTCTGCGTTCGGTTCCAGCTAAACAACTACCATCGACGATCCGCAATCGATATTGTTTTCCTAGAGGACTGGGGCGTTCCACATTCAATTGGTGAAGCAACTCCTGGAGGTCGGATGCCGTTTCATGTAACAATGCCCGACTTACAGGCAGTTCAATCCGTTGCAGTTTGTTGTATAGTGCTGTGGCGCTGACACTTATCTCCACTGCCTTCTTCTGATAGGCTGCATGAACTGATGGATACATCCCACACACCACCAGACTCATCAAATCTACCTGAGTAGAAAAAAGTAACTCTTGAGAGTATTGGCGTTCGCTATATGTGTCAAATATGGTTCTTCAGCTACTTTTATGGAGAATTAATAGAAAAGTGCCAGTTTAATAAACTGCGTAAGCGAAAATTGCTAAAGTTACGAAAGCCATACCCCAGTCTTTTAATTAACTTGAGTTTATTATTAATTCCTTCTACAACACCACTAGTAGTTCTGCCGTCAAAATAACCAACTATTTCCCCAAACCATCTCACCATTGTCCCTAAACTTTTCGGAAAATATGAACGAGCATCATACATCCAGTCTAATAATTGAGTGATGCTATCTCCCCAAGATTTAGTTGTGTCAAATATCTGGCGGAATTGTTCTTTAAGTGTGTGCATTTTAGCGAGATTAGGCGAAACTTCTAGCACAGATTAGATTGTAATTTCAACTTTTGCTTTTCATTTAAAGAGTCTTCATTTTTTAGTAAGCTATATTTACTCTTGTTTAATGATTCTAACTTTTTGGTTTTTTCGGAGCCATCATCTAAGGACATTGCGGCTTTTTTCTCGTTTTTACGCATAGTATCTAATTCATCAGTAATTTGTTTCATCACATGAAATCTGTCAGCAGTTATGTTGGCGTTTGGCATTAACTCTTCTACTAACTTTTTATAAGGTGACCAAAGATCAATACTCACTTCTTCTATTTCATTAAGTACGTCAATTCCCCAACTGACAAGAACTTCACGAATATCTTCTATTCTTCTCGACTGCACTATCTCAATTGGTTTATGACTATCTAAATCTACTAATACTGCTAGATAATTTCCCTGACCTTTCACTAAGGCAATTTCATCTATTCCTAACCTTTTTATCTGACTTAAGTTAATACTTAATATCTGTGACACCTGATTTTTTAACATTGATTCTACTTCTTCATCACTTAAGCCATTTCTTTGGGCAACACTATGAATATTACTATTTAATACTTGTTGAACTATGTCGAAGGCTAATCTTTTAGTATATATTTTACTTTTCTCTACAAAATTTAGTTGTTCGCTAAATACTTTTTTACACTTGTGACATTTAAATTGGCGGCGATTTATTTTTAAGAGTACTGGTTTTTTATTCCACGGTAAATCATGAATTATTCGCCAATGATTTTGATGTATGCTGTAAGTATTTTGTCCACAGGACAAGTCGAATAATTAATTCTTTTTTCTATCGTTATAATTATTTCTTCTCCTTCAAGTTCTTGAAAATCTAATACTTTCATTTCGCTTAGATTCAGGATTTGTTCTACAGGAAATTTCATAAACAACGCTTAAAACTTTACTGTTTTATAATATAAACTAAGTTTATTGAGTTATTTAATTATATTTAATATTTCTTAAATGCTTGCAGTATATGTATTTCAAGTATCAATAACACGAAATTACAGTCCTTAAAATCCAGTAAGTTCTACTTTTTTCCATAAAACGGACGCAAGAACCTCAAATATTTGATTCATCCGCGAGGAATTAAATATGTGTTCCATCAGTCCTCGCATCATTACACTGACGGGGCTTGCCTCTACAAAAGCATCAAATACGGGAGATAGCATAAGCACTTAAGTACAGTTTTAGTCTTACCTTCTTAGAAAACTCACATAGCGTACTATTTGTCAATATTGAGAGGGCTGGGTTCACTGTCACATGATGCGCCATGCTTGCGGCTATTTTTTAGTGAATCGGGGCTATAACACTAGGGAAATTCAAGATTTTTTAGGGCATCGGGATATTAAACATACTGAAATTGATCTATTTGTGGGCAAATTTGCCTCATTTGGGACATTTTGATCCATTTGTGGGCAAAATTGTCCTACTTCGGACATTTTTGCCGCCGGATACAAACTTTGTTTTAGTTGATACAGTAGTATTTTTGCATCGCCACCTTTTTACTTCAAATTCAAAAAGACCAAATTCTTGCAGAGTGTTGGAAGCTCTTTGTATAGTGCGTCTATCAACATTTAGATGTTTAGCAATTTCTGATGGCGTTGGAATCTTAACCCAACGATCGCCAAATGGGTCAAGTTCCCAAAGATACAACCAAAGGTCATACTCAGCACCGCTTAGTTTAAGCTTTCGCACATGACGAATTAGCTCAAGAGGGATTTGAGCAAAGGTTACATTTGACATGGTATTCAGTTATAAGGTCGATCATCCCAGGCTCACCATCCTGGGTTATTGATTCGTAGGCTTAGGATTTCAGGAGTGCGATCGCTCCCTGAAGCTGGGTAATCGCTGTCTCAAACTCTGAAATTAAATGAGCATCATCACCGGGGCTGCTCTCTTCAAGGAACTAACATATTTAATCGCCTTATTTAGCTGATCTTTAGCCTGATACGCCTCCAGATGAACCCCTGCATAATCCCAAGCTGGATCTGGAACAGGATAATTCTCTGGATATTCAAAATCTTTATTGGTCATATTCTAATCGCCCTGATAAACTTGAAAATACATCTAAAAGCTAATCAAATCACTCTATTGATGGATAGTTTACCCGTCTAATTAGCTGCTGGGGTATTTTATTTATGAAACGCAACAATTTTTTCTCCAGTCCTTTTGATAAGACCCTAAAAAGCTATAACCTCACGGGGAAAGCTCTATCGGTAGAGTCGGGGGTGAGCCAGAATCACATTTCAGACTTTAGAAATGGTGAAAATATCACTGTTGAAGCACTATCAAAGCTGATGAGGGCTATGGACGAGTTAAAGCCTGGTAGTGTAAGTCATTTCCTCAGACAGGTAAGCGAGGAAACATCGCCAGAAGTCTCCAAGCCAAATAAATTTCAAGCAAGTTTGGAAAATCTGATAGATAGCGCAACAGATGAGGAAGTTGAGGGAATTATGCTTGCGATCGCTCGTAAATGGAAGTTAAAAAATAATAATCAAGGAAAAGAACTTTGTGCCTAGTTCAGCTTCCCTGATTGGCAGAAGAGCAGTCTTGGTGAACGGCAAGTACGGCAGGCGCTGCGAAAACCCTGTTTAAATTTGCCCTTCACCAGGATAAAAAGTTTTTTGAAAAAGCTTACAGTTATGTTAGACAGTATTACTGATAAAACTGCATCTGTTTAGGTTATGCTGTCAATCAAACTAGATGCAGAATACCAGTAAATACATGAGCCGGGTAATCTCACTATTTAATCAAGCCGGTGGGGTTGGCAAAACAACCCTAACTATGAACCTGGGCTATCAACTGCAATTGCATGGTTACAAAGTTCTTCTCATTGACCTAGACCCCCAGGCTTCTTTAACTTCCTTTATGGGCATTGAGACAGAAAGCTTAGAAAAAACTCCTTTTGACGCACTCATCAATGAGGAACCACTATTCATCCTGAAAAACCAACATGGGATGGACATTGCTCCCACTAATATCAACCTTAGCTTTGCAGAAATTCAACTGGTCAACATGGACTTTCGTGAAGTCCGCTTAAAAGAAACGATTGATCCAATTCGTGGCAACTATGACTTCATCCTCATTGACTGTCCACCCAGTCTGGGGCTATTAAGCTATAGCAGCCTTGTTGCTGCCACTCACTTGCTCATACCCATTGAAACCCACTACAAAGCTTTTCAAGGAACTAATCTACTGCTGCAAACCATAGGTAAAGTTAAAAAAAGAGGAAACCGTAACTTAAAAATCGCCGGGTTTGTGCCTTCTCGCTACGCCGCATCAAACTCCCAAGACCAACGTACCTTCAAAGCCATCTCTGAGCAATTCTCTCCTGTCGCCCCAGTTTACGACCCAATTCCTAGAGCAACAGCTTTTGTAGATGCTTCAGAACAACAACTTCCTTTAGCTCTCTATGACCCTAAGCATCCAGTTCTTAAAGTGCTGGAGCAACTAGCAAAAAAAATGGAGCAATTATAATGGTTCGACCCCGTAAAACTGAACAACCTTACAAAGCTAAAGCTGATATCAGCGTGTTGATGGGAGATGAGCAGCCATCAACAGACCCACTACTATTGCCCATCGATTCCATTTCTCTGCCTGAAGGTCAACCCCGCCGTTACTTTGATCCAGGTAAGATGGAGCAACTAATTCAATCCATTAAAATTCATGGAATCCTGGAAAATCTGCTTGTTCGTCCGCTTCCTGGTCAGGAAAGTCAGTATGAATTAGTAGCTGGAGAAAGACGCTACCGTGCAGCGATCGCAGCAGGACTTAAAGATGTTCCCGTTACCATCCGCGAACTGACTCCTGAACAAGCACTGCAACTGGCGCTTGTAGAAAACCTGCTCCGAGAAGACCTTAACCCTGTAGAGGAGACAGAAGGGATACTGCAACTCCTGTCTATTCAGTTGAATATGCCAGTAGGAGAGGTTCCTAACCTACTTTACCGGATGCAACACGAAGCTAAAGGAAAAGTTGCCCAAAACGTTTTGGGCAATGGACAAGGTCAAGCAATAATGGCGGTTTTCGAGGAATTAGGTAAGCTAAGTTGGGAATCTTTTGTTTCCAGTCGCTTGCCCTTGCTGAAGTTACCAGCAGAGATTTTAGAAGCTCTACAAGCTGGAAAAATCGCCTATACCAAAGCTCAACTAATTGCCAGAGTTAAAGATAAAGAACAGAGACAATCGTTGTTAGAAGAAGCGATCGCCGCCGATTTATCGCTCAATGAAATTAAGGAACGAGTTAAAGCTCTGCAACCATTAACGGAGACAGAAACTCCTCAAGCCACGATTCAGGCAGTTACCCGTCGTATTACTCAGTCGAAAGTCTGGGAGAACCCTAAAAAGTGGAAACAAGTGCAAACTCTCTTTAAAAAATTGGAGGCATTAATTACGGAAGAAAAAGATTCTGAAAACTCAAATTCCCAGGAACAATGAAACTCTCTCTTAGATATTTGGCGGCGGATAACGTTTAATATACAGCAAAGCTGAAAGTAGGCGTTTGTTACAACAATTAGCTTGTTGATACATCAAAAATATCTCTAATTGGCAAATTCGCCTCCTCCCCCTCTACTCAATTATCATTATCTTAAAATCTAAACTCTCTTCTTTAAGCCTTATGAGTAAACACATCATCAAATCGTTGACACCATCTTTCTCATCTTGGAGGCATGGCTGCGGGGGTAGTTTCTTTCATGAGCTTTTTTCAATGTGAAAGCTATGCAAGTTTTGTATTATACTCTTTTTTACTCTCCTGCTTTGTTTAAGTCCCGTTAGCTTGACAACATTTTATAAGGGGTTGTTTAGCTAAATTCTCTAAATCTACGGATTTAAGCAAATTCATCCACTCCACCGCTAGAGTTGGATCTTGAGGTTTGGCAAGACGTAATTCAGCCAGAGTAGTTAAGGCATCGTACCAAATACCATTCTCAGCATAAAGCCTTACCCGTTGCTGAGGAGTTCCTTCCGTCGTGCTATCTACTAATTTAGGATTTAGATTAACCCGTTGCACCCATCCTTCTACATACTCCGGTTGTGCAGGTTGTTGTGGATTGCAAATGATTTTCATCTTAAAAAACCAGTGATACATCTTGTCTACTTGCAATGAGGGAGTAGTTGCGCTTAAGGGAATGCTAATAATTCCTGGTGTTTCTGGGATTGTTACTATTGTTCGGTAAAGAGTTTGACTTAGTTTACTTGACTCATCTTTGAGAACAAACTCAATGGAATTAATTGTGGACTTTTTATAGGGAACAAAAAACCAAAAAGTTGGATATTCCTCAGTCGTCAAGCCCCAAACTTTAGTAACAGAAACTGCTTCTGTTTGTCCTTGTTTAAGTGTCTGTTTGTATACAGGTACAAGTGCAATGGCAGACTGATTACTAACACCACAGCCACGACTTGCAGCTCCTCCGCGATCGCCTGCTGCACCCCTGTCTGGAGGTGGTGGTGGAGGCGAAAATGTAACAGGAACGGCAGCAAGTGGTGTCATCCGAATCATTGGATAATAGCCGATAATTCCTAACAAAACTATCCAGAATGTAGCAAGTATTTGTATTTTTTGCCAATAACTTTTCATAGTAAATTAGGAGTTACACAATTTGGAATTCTTGATTTGGGATTATGCAATACTTTTCAAAATTTATTTTTAAATTTTATATTTAAGTAAGTTGTAACTATTAAAGTATTACCTCCTAAAGCCAACATAGCAGGGATCAGGGGAACCCAACAACTATATACAATTAAAAATATAAAACAGCTAGCGTATAAACTGATAATAGCTATCCCTCCTGCCAAGCTTAAGTAAGTGAATCGGTGCACATTAGCAGTAAGCAAACCGCCTAAGAAAGACCAACCCCAAACCCAAATTACTTCACTCCAAAGTGGCCAAGTCCACAACAGAGGTTGTCCGTCCAAAGCAGTACTGAGAAGTTGACTGACCATCTGGGCTTGTAAAAAAACTCCTGGTATTGCCTGTAATTTCCCTTGAGGGGTGGTGTAGGGAGTTAACCAGTAATCACGAAAAGTTTCTGCTGTTGTGCCAATAATAACTATTTTGTCTTTGACTGCATTGGGATTGAGCTTACCCGTTAGCACTTGTTGTAAGGTAATACGTGGTGCGATCGCTTCTGGCAAACCAGAGGAACGATAATTTAATAAAATTTGGTGTCCAAAAGCGTCAACCCCTTGATAACCTCCGGTATGAGCTTCTATTGGTTTAAATGTCACCTTCCCTAATTGCCATGCGCCATCAGGGGTAAATTGCAATCGAATTCCCTTGGTGTACAGGTAACGCAGCGCAAGTTGAACATTCAGGGCATAGGGTGCAGTACAAGGAGATGAGGGTGAGGGAGTTAACGCTAACAGATGGCGACGCACGACATTATCTGAATCTATGGCAATATCGCTAAAACCTAGATTCTTTGGCGAAACTTCTGGGGGTGGTTTTACACCTGGTTTTCCTGCTTGAGAATCGCTGAGTTGACACACCCCCACAAAGCGATCACTTTTTCGCATCCTTTCTGCCAATGCTGGATAATCCTTACCCACTGGATAATCTCGGTATATATCCAAACCAATAACTTGTGGTTGATATGCTTCTAATTTTTCTAACAGTTGGGCAAGTGATTTGTCTGACAACGAACCTTGAGGCTTTTCCGATTTTTGCGCCTGCACATCTTCTTCAGTCACAGTCACAATCAGTAGGCGTGAATCTGGTTTTTCAGGAGGACGCAAGCGTACCAGTTGGTCAAATGCAGTTAACTCTAATGGTTGCAGCACACCCAAATACCTTACCCCGATTAATATTCCAGTTACTACCATGCTCGCCAGTAAGATCAATGATAAGCCAAGCCGATTTGTGATTCCTCTAACAAGCGTGGTTTTATACAAAGATGCAGGAAGACTGGGTGGATTTCTAAACAATTCCCCCCAATTCAAAGGCATCTCAGCCGGATTTTGGAAGATGACAGGCAACCATGTAGCGCAGGGAAATTGGTTTTCTAGTCCCTGTAACCTTTCTCGCGCTTCCCTTACGGCTAAATATAACGAGCCTCCCCGCGCGAAGGCTTCCAAAAAATACTTTAAAAACTGCTGCGCCACGCGATCGGGTACAGGTTCTCGCATCACAATGATTTGAGGAATATGTAAATCTGCAAACTCCCATGCCAATCCCAAGCCATCACAAGAATTGAAAATCGCTAGTTTTAGACCTCGCTCCACTGCCTTTTTTAAGGCATACTTTAACTGGCTAATTGTTAGACTTTCAGTTTGATTGATGTAGATTTTTCCTGTTTGATTCGTTTCCTGAGTGGAACTATGTCCGGCGAAAAATAGAATCTGCCAATTCTGCTCCCAAAGCTGGTTAGTCAGGTCAAGGCATTGTGGTTCAATTAAAAAAGTGATATCTGTATTGGGTAACAAATTAAGCAGCGCCTGGTCTGCTTTGGTATCAATACCTTGACTGTTACCCAAAATCGCTAAGATTTTTACTTTGTCGTAGGTAGTTGCTATGCGGTTAAGGTTGACTTGTTCGTAGGCAGGAGCACTGAGGGCTATTTCCGCCTGGGGATAGCGTTCTATCAAATCCCAAAGATGCCAGGGGAATTTCTGTAATCGCAGGTCTTTGGTTTGTAAAAGCATCCGAATATTATCCGCAAGCATGAGTTTTTCTAACAATTTCTCGCGGATAGAACGAAAGGAATCAGAAGCAAGCCAAGTATTAAAACTTACTTTAAATTCCTCACTCACCTGCTGGCAGTATTCTAGGCTGGGGACTTGGTTAAGTTCTTTAGGTAAACCAATCGGACGAGATGGCAGCTTTAAATTACGATAAATAGATTGCCAACGGTGATAATCGCGGAGAATTCCCGGGTTGGGGGGAAGCTCACCTGTGATTTCCAAAGTAGGGCGGACATTTTCATCGCCAATCTGTAGAGTCACGGTAAACCCTTGTTCAAAGTTTCCCTCCCCTAACTTTAAGATGATTAACTTGTCCACAGCTAGTTCTCCCTAGATGTTGAGTTGTATCTATGTAAGGTATACCCGTCGGGGCAGGGCACTAAACTTAACCTCAAACGCTTGTCCCACATACGCTTTATCCCACCCTAACCCTCCCTGATGCATTGGGGAGGGAATTGGATTTCCGGCTTCTCCCCTTGCAAAGGCTACGGTGTACACACAAGTCTGAAATAGCTGATTAACCAAGGTTTTACGCCAGCCTAACCCTCCCCAATGCATCGGGGAGGGAACTAGATTTCCGGCTTCCGCCCAGTGCATCGGGGGGATTGAGGGGGGTAATTCGACTTGTATGTACACCGTAGCCTTGGTAAGGGGAAGGGCAGTTTTGGCTTTAGACAAAACCGGGGTGGGGTGACGCTGTGAATAACCATAAGTGAATGAACTCAATATCACGTCTTGACAAGGGTTTTACGTTAAATTGACACCTTTACACCCTGCTATATATATCTTGGTTACTAAACGAATTGGTTGCTGTGTGTAGTTAAATTCAGTTTAAGAGTAAATAATAGAGGCTAAACGTGAAGATTTTTGAAGGTAATACTTAAAACCGCAAAATTTCTCGGTCATAATCTTCAGGTGTAGGTTCTATTTCCCAAACTAATCCTTCTCCTAGTTCCAAAATTACTTCCAAATACAACATATCTACAGGAGTTGTTGCCGTATCTTGATTATTTTCAAAAGCTTGTAAGTCTTCCGTTAGCAGTCGGAGCTTAAATCCAGCCGGAATTTGACCATCAAGAGTTGTACTTCGCAATTCAAAACGCCAAACATAGTCCTCAGAGGCGCTTTTTGGAAAAATGCGTAACTCGTATGTTTGCTCTGCAATTATTATTTGTCGAGACAAGCCTAGAAATGGTTCTGCACTTCGCATTCCCGCAGGTACCACAACGAATTCTCTTTTTTCCCATCCCCACTGTTGAGCTAAATTGGCTACTCCTGTCTGCAACCATTGCGAAATTGATCGCTGTATGAGTAAACCCTGACGCAGTTCATACAACTTTTTTCGCCAACCACTATGTGCCAAGAGCGCACCCCAGAGTGAAAATGGAACTGCTAAACGTGGGAATTTCACATCGCGATCGCCCAATCTTTCTAAGAGGTTTTCTGCCTGGGTTTTGGTAATAGGATCTAAAGGTGCAATCTCAGCACGTAAGGTTTCTGACCAATCAAGTTGGCGTGTAACCCACAGCACATTAATATCTGGAATTAAATCTTCTTTTTCCAAGCTGTAAGTGCGATCGCCAGCATCATAAACCCCTTTTGTTTTCAGAATTTGATGGGTTGTGTAGCCAAAAATCTTTATCCAGCCATCATCGGGATTGACTTGTAGTGCTACGTAATAGTCAGCAACCCACTCTGGAATATCTACCCATTCTTGCGGTACGCGCAACTCGTCGTCATCCATAGCGAGGGTGGGAATTAATACAAGGCGATCGCGATCAAAAGTAATAGCTGTGCCATTGACTACTTCCCAAAAACTCGGCAATGCCGCACTGTTAGGATAAACCCTGGCGGTGGGAGCCATTTCCTCCTGGAACCAAGGCAAAAATGCTTGCAAGCATTTTTGATTTATCCACCCACGTTGACAAGCACCAGCTGTTGAGTATGGTTGTTCTTGCACTTCTGGAAATTGAGTAATTTCCAAGTATAAATGCTGTGAGTCAATAGTGAATGGGACAGGTGGGTTCAACATAAATAATTTGAGAATGGCTCCATATAAAGACCATATTAGGGAGAGGGAAGAGACAAAATTATTTCTTGTCTGCTGATTGAGTCTGGGTATGGCTATATTGGACTTTAAGCCATTCCTCTAAACTTGTGTTTATGGCATCTACTACGTCTGATTTAGGGGAAATATGCAAGGTGTTTTGACTCCATTGGGTGAGAGTCAGAAGCAATGACTTTTTAATGCTGCTCAGGCGACGAGAAACAGTATATTGCTTAATTTCTAACTGTGCAGCAATTTCTTGTTGAGTCAGTTGTTGAACGTAGTAAGCTTGTAGTACTTTTTGTGACTCAGCATCGAGTGCAGCGATCGCTTGGGACAAAACTTGGTTTAACTGAGCTTGCTGCGATCGCATATTCGCAGCTTCTTCCTGTTCAATAATTTCCGTTAGTAAAGATGTTTGCAAATCTACACGCAATATATCTAATAAATTACCATCATCTTCTTTGAGGGGAGCGTCTGCGGAAACAAACTTAGGATAGAGGAAAGTACGGGCAGCCTTAGCAGAAGATAATACCCAGGTTTCTATGGTTTGCTGATTGACTGCGGCAGTGGGTGAACTCAATCGGCTTAAACGTTCTGCATTATAAAGATTACTAATAGCCTCCCAAGTCTGAGCATCTGGTTTAGTCAGCTGACGAATTTTTGTATTGTCACCTGTGTAGAGTTCCTTAAAGCATTCCCAGGCTAAAACATAACTCTCGATGCTTTCGGCGTTAAATCCGGCATTTTGTAATGATTGCACTAGTCGTTTACGGCTGAGTTTATGCAATAATGCCCAGTCTGAGCAAATGTCTGCTTCCCGACATAAGCGCAGTGCATCTTTGATAATCGATTCAAAAGCTAATTCTGCATAGGCTTTTAAATGCGAACTGTATTGAGGGTTGAAAGTTTTGAGTATTTTGTTAATATGAGCGATCGCCATCTGAAAACAATCGGCTACAGACGACTGCGTGGGAAAGTTGAGGGCGAATTTTCTGGCAGTCCAATAGCACACCTCTTGTAAATAAGCAGAAATATGTGCAAGTGCCACAGCACTAGATTGAGTCTGCCAAACTTTATACCAGTAAAGTGCCCAAAAGGTATCTGATTTCTCAGTTGACGACTCTAGGCAAACTTTCATACTGCGTCGCAGTTTGGCATCTGTTGCCCAACCACTAAATTGATCTACATCAAATTGCACAAAGGTAGAAAAGATTTCAACAATGCCCTGTCGGGGTTGCATGGAATACTTGCCGCTGTTTGAAACATAGCTGATTACAATTATACAGCCATAAGGACAAAAGCTAATTCCTTACTGCGTAAGGATTTTACAGATTTTTCAAAAAAATTTCCGATCTCAGTGCATAAAGACTAAAAGTCATCGTAGAGAGTGATATGCAGAGAAGTTCATTTGAAAAGATGCTTTCTTTGGGGACTAGCGGTAGCGGAATCATTGAATAAGTTCGTTAAATACAGAACAAAATTTCGATGGTTACAGGCACAAATTCATCCCACAAATATGCAACTTCTTAAAAGTTACCTAATTATCTCTGCATGACCTAATTAACAAAGAGAGAAAAACCATGTTAACTAATCAAAGCTGCCTAGAATCTTTTGGTTTAATTGAAGAACTTGACGAACACGCTGCTGAAACAATTAGTGGCGGTTACGAAGTTTTTACCATTAAAAACACAGTGGGATTTGACGTTAATTTTTCCTTAGATGATACGCCATTTACACTGCCTGCAAACGAAACATGGTATTATACCGCGTACAGCGGAGGAATCGTTGAGTTTGACAGTGATAAGCGAGGTGGCTACGAGCTATACAAAGAATACGATTTGGCTGAGGGAGGAGTATATGAGTTCCAAGATGACCCAAGTCCTGGCAATCCATATGATTTCAATCTCTATACCGTAGCTTAATCTGCAATTCTCAAGTGGATTTACCGATTTGAATTTCTGAGATTAGATTGTTCTGTCTGGGTTCATATCAAAGATGTAACCACTAAAAGCTCTGAGCTAAAAAGCTAGGTAAAGTATAAAATCGGGGCAAATACCCCGATTTTTTTATACATAAGGATTTACCAGGTTTTTCAGAATAATTATGATCCAAGTGCATAAAAACTCAAACTCCTCGTAAAGAGTGATATGCAAAGAGGTTAACTAGTAAATACCACAACAAAGATGCTTTTTTTGGTGACTTGCTAAATCATCGCATGATTTCGTCGAATACAGAATAAAATTTTGATAGTTACAGCCGCAAATTCATCACGTAAATATTAAATATCTTAAAAGTTAGATAGTTCTCTCTGCGTGACTTAATTAAAAAATGAGAAAGCCCATGTTAAACAATCAAAGCTACCTAGAATATTTTGGTTTGATCGAAGAACTTAACGAACAAGCTACTGAAAAAATTAGTGGCGGCTACGAGTTTTTTGCCCTTAGAAACAAAACGGGATACGCCATTGAATTTACCTTCGAGGGTGTGCCACTTATAGAAGCACCAAATGAGGTATATATATATACGACGTACAGTGGAGGTGGAGTAACCATTGAATTTGATGCTGACATTAGAACTGACTACAAACAATTAAAAAAATACACTTTGACTAATGGAGTATATGAGTTTCAAAATGACCCAAGTCCTGACAATCTATATGATATCGATCTTTATTTCGTAGGCTAATGTGCAACTCTCAAGTGGATTTACTGATTTGAATTTCCGAAGTTAGTTATTTATCAAGGAACACAAATTTATGACCTCAACTACAACTTATACTTACGATGCCAATGGCGATGTAATATCTCAGAAGATAGATACCAACAGTGATGGGACAAAAATACCTTCGCCAAAAAAAGAGAAAGTTAAAAAACTCGGTTTTGGATTATCAACACTTGTAGCCCTGTCAGTGATTCCAATTTCAGTTGTAACCATGCCGTTAGTGCTGAACCAGCCAGCGCAAGCTCTATGTATTGCCTCTAGAGACTTCAATGGAATTTGGCGTTCGGATGACGGAGGCACCTATTACGTTAGGCAAATTGGCAATGAAATTTGGTGGCTGGGAATGAGCGCTGATGATGGAAGAACCTGGACTAATGTATACAAGGGAACAAGAATTGGCGATACGGTTATCGGGCAATGGGCTGATGTCCCTAGAGGTGGAATCCGTTCTGGAGGAATTCTTAATTTGAGCGTTCCAGCAGGCTGGAACGGAAGTGTCCCAGAATTTAGCAGAAACTACGTTACTGGAGGTTTTGGCGGCTCTAAGTGGTTCAAACCGTGCAATGACGTAATCCTCAACCCTATTTAGCCGGATTAATTACGACAATTATTAATATATGGGTTATAAGGTAAGCGCAATGACTTTTTAGCGCCTCACCCAAGCTATCAAAAGCCTGAACTGACAAGCCAAACGCTCAATTAAGTTGGGTCATATCAAGTTCGGCAAATTACTTACAATATGTCATTGCGTTCGCCCCTGGCGTTCCCGTTGGCGAACGCGAGTGCGTGTCGCAGACAAGCCTCTCGTAGAGAAGGGTATGTAACTAAGTGGAATTAAGCAATCACAAGGCTTTGGGATTGCCGCGCTTCTCTACGAGAGGCTGCGCGCGCTAACGCTTGCAATAACAGAAGTATTAAGTCGGACACGATATCAAATGACTCGATTGTATTCTCGCCAATAATTGCACCAGAAAATGAAATACCAAAGTGTACTACAACACAGCGAAGAAGACTGCGGGGCTGCGAGTCTTGCCACCATTGCCAAACACCACGGACGCACATTTACCCTCAACCGCGTCCGAGAAGCCGTAGGTACTGGTGCTAGAGGAACATCCTTGCTGGGATTGAAACGGGGTGCAGAAGTACTAGGATTCAATGCCCGCCAAGTTAAAGCCAGTCCCCAATTACTCGACCAACTAGATCAAGCTCCCCTACCAGCAATTATCCACTGGAAAGGCTACCACTGGGTCGTATTATACGGACAAAAAGGTAAAAAATACGTCATCGCCGACCCTGGTGTTGGTATCCGTCATCTTACCCGTCAAGAGTTAATGGCAGGTTGGAATAATGGCGTCATGTTACTATTGACACCAGACGACAGTCGTTTTTATCAACAGGAATCAGATAAAATTGGCGGACTGGGAAGATATCTGCAACGGGTTTGGCCTTATCGTTCTATTCTCGCCCAAGCGATCGCTATTAACATCGCCATTGGACTGCTTTCTTTGGCATCTCCCTTCATGATGCAACTCCTCACTGATGATGTCTTAGTAAGAGGTGATACCCAACTACTAACCACCGTCGCCATTGGCGTTATCGCCATGAACTTAATTAGAAGTGCCATTAGTTTAGTCCAATCTCACCTCATCGGTCACTTCGGTCAAAGATTGCAATTAGGACTAATTCTAGAATACGGACGCAAACTTTTACATTTACCCCTATCCTACTTTGAAGGACGACGCAGTGGAGAAGTTGTCAGCCGCATTGCCGATGTCAAAGCCATCAATAACTTAGTTTCCCAAATTGTCCTGGGATTACCCAGTCAATTCTTTATTGCTGTAATTTCCTTGGGTTTTATGCTCTTTTACAGTTGGGAACTAACTCTAGCTTCCATAGTTGCATTTATGGTTGTCACGGGTGTTAACCTGCTTTTCTTACCCGCGATGCGCCAGAAAACCCGGAATCTGATTATTTCTGGTACAGAAAACCAAGGCTTTTTGGTAGAAACATTTCGCGGCATCCAAGTATTAAAAACTACCCAAGCCACTCCCCAAGCTTGGTCAGAATACCAAGGGAATTATGGTCGCCTCGCCAACTTGGGCTGGAGTATGATGAAACTGGGACTGTATAGCAGTACAGTTACTGGCATTCTTTCCACCTTCATTAGTATTGGCATCCTTTGGATGGGTAGCTATTTAGTCATTAATCGCACCTTAACAATCGGTCAATTAATGGCATATAACGGCATGAGTGGCAACTTTCTCGGATTCTTAGGTGCTGCCATCGGCTTAGTAGATGAGTTTATCACAGCTCAGATAGTCCTTCAACGGATGACAGAAGTTATTGACGCCACCCCAGAATCCGAAAATGATTTTAAAAAGCCTTGGGCACAAATTCCTGGAAATGCAGATATTACTTGCACTGAACTTAACTTTCATCACGCAGGTAGAGTTGACCTCCTACAAGATTTTTCCTTAACTATTCCTGGCGGTAAAGTTATTGCTTTAATTGGCAAATCTGGCTGTGGTAAAAGTACCCTGGCAAAATTGCTGACTGGCTTATATAAAGTCGAGTCTGGCAATATTCGTTATGGTTTATATAATCAGCAAGACCTATCGTTAGAATGTCTACGTCAACAAGTGGTATTAGTTCCTCAAGAACCCCACTTCTGGAGCCGTTCTATTATTGATAACTTCCAGTTTAGCTATCCCCATATTAGTTTTGAAGAAATTGTTAGAGCTTGTCAAATTGCAGGTGCGGATGAATTTATTAGCAAACTCCCTGATAAATATCAAACTGTTCTAGGAGAATTTGGGGCAAATCTTTCTGGTGGACAACGCCAAAGATTAGCCATAGCCAGAGCCATAGTTACTCAGCCACCGGTCTTAATTTTAGATGAATCCACGGGCGCACTCGACCCAGTAAGCGAAAGACAAGTATTAGATAGACTTTTATCCCATCGTCACAATCAAACGACTATTTTAATTAGTCACCGTCCCAAGGTAATACAGAGAGCAGATTTAATTGTATTTTTAGAACAAGGACGCTTAAAAATCCAAGGAACACCAGAAGAATTGCGCTCTTTACCTGGCGAACATTTAGATTTTTTAGATGATATTTTTCCCTCTCATAATGGGTTGGCGCTGATATCTTCCCCGGCTCATCATAATGGTAAGACTGCCACTATTAATTAAGATAATTTGTAATTCGTAATTTGTAAGAGATCATGGTTAGCAACACAAATTTTCTCCCCCCAATTCAAACAAACGAATTCCTCCCACCAATTACTCGTTGGACAACATGGGGCGGAATGTTTATTCTCTGCGTTCTCGGATTAGCTGTGCCACTTGCTGCAATTTGTAAGTATAAGGTTACAGTCCAAGCACAAGCGGTTGTGCGTCCGGCGGGTGAATTGCGAATTGTGCAAGCGGCGACCGAAGGTCAGGTTATGCACATTTATGTCAAAGAAAATCAGATTATCAAAAAAGGAGATGCGATCGCAACTATTGACGACTCCCGTCTGCAAACCAAAAAGAGCCAATTGCAAACTAGTATTCAACAATCTAAGTTACAACTAGTGCAAATTAATGCCCAAATTAGTTCTCTTAATAGCCAAATTCGAGCCGAAACTGACCGCCTTAACGGGATTATTACTGGCGCCCAAGCCGAATTGAGCGGTCGCCGTCGGGAATATCAAGATAAAAATCTGACCACTGTTTCCGAACTCCAAGAAGCTGATGCCAACGTCAAAATTGCTGAAAAAGAATTGCTGGCTGGGGAAGCACAGTTAAAAACAACACAAGCGAATCTTCATGCTGCTGAAGCTGCTTTGGGTGTAGCCCAGTCAAAACAGAAGCGATATGAGAGTGTAGCTAACCAAGGGGCGCTATCTCAGGATCAATTGGAAGAAGCACAATTATCTGCCAGACAGCAAGAGCAAGCGGTAAAGGCGCAACAAGCAGCAATGGAGGTGCAAAAACAGACAATTGAACGGTTACAACAAGCAGTATCTGCTGTGATTGCCAGAAGACAACGCGCCCAAGTTGCCGTAAATCCAAGTAATGCAGCAGTAACTGTTGCTACCGAGCGAATTGCTCAAGAAAAAGCCGGAGGGGAAAGCAACAAAGCAACAATAGAAAAGGAACGCCAAGCCTTAGTTAAGCAACGGATTGAAATTGAAAAGCAGTTAGAGCGTGATACTAGCGAACTCAAACAAGCCAAAATAGATTTAGCTCAAACTGCGATCGCAGCTACCGCCGATGGTATCATTTCCCAACTCAATCTGCGAAACCCAGGTCAAACTGTACGTGCTGGCGAGGAAGTATTGCAAATTGTCCCCACTGATGCACCTCAAGTTTTGAAAGCTGCGGTGGCATCTGATGAGCAAAGTAAGTTAAAAATTGGTCAAAAAGTCCAAATGCGGGTAAGTGCTTGTCCTTACCCAGATTATGGTACTCTAAATGGTCAAGTGCAGACGATTTCTCCAGATGCGATCGCTCCTCAAAAGAATGGCACAAATGCATCTATGTCTAATGCGACTACTAGTCCAAAAGCTGCTGTGCCTGGTGCTTTCTATGAAGTGACTATTGAACCAGAAACTCTGGTTTTAGGTAAAGGGAAAAACCAGTGTCATATTCAATTGGGTATGGAGGGTAGAGTTGATATTATTTCCCGTGAAGAAACTGTGCTGCAATTCTTTCTCCGTAAGGCGAGGTTAATTACTGATTTGTAACTTTTTCTTTTGGGAGACTCCCTCACCGATGCAGCGTCTACGTTTTGTATCAGTTCAATTCTTGCGTTCGCCCTACAGCCCTTCTCCTAAAGGAGACGCTACGCGAACGGGCATCCTACGGCAGGCGTTGGCAAAGCCATCGCTTTTGTGTTTAATAAAAGCAAGTTTGCTAAATTCCTATATTGAATTGGGGCAGTCGTTGATTGAATTGGGGCAGTTGTTGATTGAATTTGGACAGTCGTTGATTGAATTCGGGCAAACCCCAAGAATTTACATAAAGCCATTCCATATTTTTGTAATAAATAAACTAATCTGACTCAGGGAGCCTTAGAACTTGCCGAAAAGTCGCTGGTGGAACTAACAAAATATATGTTACTCAGTATTTTAAGTTTTAAGAACTTTACTCTCATCTAGTTCAAATATTTGCTGAAATTAATTGTAGAAAAATTTATCAATAAATTGATTGCATATTCACAGGTAAGAAATGAGCAGGCGGGGCTGGTTATAATATGGCAATCTGTGGAAATAGGAATTGGCTCTTAGGTTTATTAGGAGTTTTTAATATTATTGGAGTGCTTGTTCATGTCATATTTTGTTGTGAAAATCACGCTTTAGCCCAGATTACCCCTGATGGAACATTGGGTAATAACTCTTCAAAAATCACTCCCAATGTCAATATAAAAGGTAGTGCTGCTGACCGCATTGATGGCGGAGCAACTCTCGGTGCTAACCTGTTCCATAGTTTTCGTGAATTCAATGTCGGAGAATCCCAGCAAGTTTATTTTGCTAATCCCACGGGAATTAAAAATATTCTTACACGGGTGACGGGAAGTAATATCTCGAATATTCTCGGCACACTGGGGGTGGATGGTGGCGCAAATTTGTTTGTTCTCAATCCCAATGGCATTTTATTTAGGAAGAATGCACGACTGGATGTGGCGGGTTCGTTTGTAGCGAGTACGGCAAATTCATTTGTATTTGGCAATGGGTTGGAATTTAGTGCAACTAATCCTCAGACTCCTTCCCCATTACTAACAGTTAATCCTTCCGCTTTGCTATTCAATCAACTTCAGGCTGGCAGAATTGAAAACAGGTCAATTGCACCAGCAGGAATAGACCCCGCAGGTTTTAATGCATTTGGTTTACGAGTAGGAGATGGTAAAAGTTTGCTCCTAGTGGGCGGTAATGTCAGCATGGATGGCGGCAAGTTAAATGCTTATGGTGGGAGAGTTGAATTAGGGGGGTTAGCGGCATCTGGAAATGTCAATATTTTTTTTAATGGCGATAATCTCAGCTTGAAATTTCCTGAGAATGTGACTCGTGCTTCGGTATCACTTAACAATCAAGCGGGTGTATTTGTGACTGGGGCTGGTAGCGGTAATATTGCTATCAATGCCCGTAATTTAGAGATATTAGGAGGAAGTCTCCTTTCTGCTGGTATCGGGGTAGGTTTGGGTACACCTGAAAGTGTTGCCGGGGATATTATCCTCAAAGCTACGGGGGAAATCAAAATTGCAGGTTCTGGGAGCACAATTAACAATTTAGTGCGCTTGGGATCAAAAGGCAATGGAGGTAATATTACCATCGATTCTGGATCATTCTCATTACAAGACGGCGCTCAACTTAGTGCCTCAACTTTTGGACAGGGGAATGCGGGGAATGCGACAGTGACTGCAAAAGATGCCGTTTCCCTTGCAGGTGCCGTCATCTTCAGTAACGTGGGAGCAGAAGGTGTGGGTAAGGGAAGTAATATCAACATCAATGCAGCAACTCTGTCACTCACTGATGGCGCTCAACTGCAAACCATTACTGAAGCATCTGATACCCAGCCAGCAAGAAGAGGGGATGCAGGTAATGTTAATGTCAAAGTCACTGGCGCTGTTGATATTGCTGGGGAGAAAAACGGTTTTTTCAGTGGGATTGGCAGCTTTCTGGGTAAAGGAACAGTAGGTAATGGGGGTAACATTACCATCGATTCTGGTTCATTCTCATTACGAGACGGGGCTCGACTTAGTGCCTCAACATTTGGACAGGGTAATGGGGGTAACATTACCATCGATTCTGGTTCATTCTCATTACGAGACGGGGCTCAACTTAGTGCCTCAACATTTGGACAGGGAAATGGGGGCAATATAATAGTGCGTGCATCAGATTTTGTCTCTCTTGCAGGTAAAGTTAACATTTTCAGTACGGTGGCAGCAGAAGGTGTAGGTAAGGGTGGCAATATCGATATCAATGCTCGTTTCCTTTCACTAACTGATGGCGCTCAACTTAATACCTCAACCTTTGGAAACGGGAATGGGGGGAATGTAACAGTGCGTGCAAAAGATGCTGTTTCCCTGACAGGTTTCGAGACTGCCATCTTCACTACAGTGAATTCAGGAGGTGTGGGTAAAGCTGGCAATATCGACATCAATGCTGCTTCACTCTCACTGACTGATAGCGCTCAACTGCTAACCTATACTTCTGGAGTGGGGGATGCAGGTGATATCAATCTTCAGGGAATAGATGCTGTTGATATTGCTGGGGAGAAAAACGATTTTCCCAGTGGGATTTACAGTGTGGTAAATACGGGTGCAATTGGTAATGGAGGTAACATTACCATTGATTCTAGATTCTTCTCATTACGAGATGGGTCTCGAATTTCTGCCTCAACTCTTGGACAGGGAAATGGGGGGAATGTAACAGTGAATGCAAAAGATGCTGTTTCCCTTGCAAATGGTAGCATCTTGAGCGCAGTCGAAGCAGGAGGTGTAGGTAAGGGTGGCGATATCGATATCAATGCCGCTTCACTCTCACTAACTGATGGCGCTCAACTCCAGGCTTCTACTACTGAATCATCTGCTACCCAACCAGCAGGACAAGGAGATGCAGGGAATGTCAATATTAAAGTGAATGGCGCTGTTGATATTGCTGGGGAGAAAAACGGTTTTCTCAGTGCGATTCGCAGCGTGGTAAGTACGGGCACAATTGGCAAGGGTGGTAACATTACTATCGATTCTGGTTCATTGTCATTGCGAGATAGGGGTCAGCTTAATACCTCAACCTCTGGACAGGGAAATGCAGGAAATGTAATAGTGCGTGCAAAAGATGCTATTTTCCTTGCTGGTAATGCTGCAATCCTCAGCACAGTAGAAGCAGGGGGTGTGGGTAAGGGTGGCAATATCGACATTATCAATGCTGCTTCACTCTCACTGACTGATGGCGCTCAACTGCTAACCTATATCCGTGAAGCATCTGCTACCCAACCAGCAGGACAGGGGGATGCGGGGAATGTCAATATTAAAGTGACTAGTGGTGTTAATATTGCTGGTAGGAAAAACGGTTTTCCCAGTGGGATTATCAGCGCGGTAGATAGGGGGGCAATTGGTAATGGGGGTAACATTACCATCAATCCTAGTTTCTTCTCATTACAAGATGGTGCTGAAATTAATGCTTCAACTCGTGGACAGGGGAATGCAGGGAATATTCGCATCAATGCAAAAGATGTGGTAACTGTTTCTGGAACTAGTCAAGAAAGCGGATTTTCTAGTGCTTTATTTACATTTACCGATTCTGATTCCATTGGCAAAGGTGGCGATATCACTGTCAAGACCAATATCTTTCGCATTTCAAACGGCGCTTTGTTAGATGCACGCACTAGAAATGATAGTAAGGGTGGTGATATTATGTTGAATGCAAATATTTTTGAAGCATTCAATGGAGGGCAACTCACCACCACCACCTCAAGCAATGGAAGTGCAGGTAAAATTACAGTCCAAGCTAGTGAGCGAGTAATTGTTGACGGCATTGATACTAGTTTTAATAACCGGATTGCTCAATTTCCTGACATAGTAAGCAATCTTGGTGCTGCTAGTGGCTTGTTTGTCCGCTCTGAAAGTACAGGCAGTGCTGGTGATATTGAAATAGTTTCCCCTTTCATCCGCTTAGACAACCAAGGAAAATTGATTGCAGAATCAGCATCAGGTGATGGTGGCAACATTACGTTACAAGTCAGGGATATACTGCTGCTGCGCCGTGGGAGTCTCATCTCTGCGACTGCGGGGACAACACAGCAAGGAGGCAATGGCGGTAACATCACTATTAATGCACCAAATGGTTTCATTGTTGCTGGAGCCAACGAAAATACTGACATTAGCGCTAACGCTTTCACAGGCTCTGGTGGCAAGGTCGAAATTAATGCCAGAAGCATCTTTAACATCCAACCGCGTAGTCGAGAAGACTTAGTACGGCGTTTAGGAACAGAGAATTTAAATCCACAAAGGCTACAAACAAACGATATTACAGCTATTTCGCAACAAAATCCTACTTTAAACGGTCAGGTAACTATAAACACTCCGGATACTGACCCTAGTCGCGGCTTAATTCAACTACCCTCTAATCTCGTGGATGCATCCCAACAAATTGCCCAAGGTTGCACTCCCACAAGAGGACAAAACGCTAGTAGTTTTATCGCTACCGGACGCGGTGGATTACCCCAAAGCCCCAACGAACCGTTGCGGGGACGAGCAGTGATTACTGGTTGGGTAGATTTGCCCCCACAAGCAACAGCCATCACGGATAAATTATCTACTGCAACTATGACCAAATCTACCGATCGCATTGTGGAGGCTCAAGGATGGATTGTTGATGCTAAGGGTGATGTTATTCTTGTGGCTCAATATCCACAAAGTTCTTCTATTCCCTCTGCCATGTCCTGTAGTCAATAATTCGTTACTCCAATCGGGGGAGGAATTCCTATGAAACCCAAGAGTTATAAAAACAATCAGTGGCAACGAATGTGCAACAGATGGTTCATTCGTCCGTTAAAAAGACATGACTTACCTGTTTTCATTCTCTTGGTTCTGGTGACAGCTTTTTTGTGCGTTATTACTTTTCCTGTTGCTGCAACTGTAGAGACACAACATATTGCAACTCTTGGAGTGTCAATCCAAAATCCTACTGCACAAACACAAGACTTGCTGCAACAGGGGAAAGTGCTATATGAGGCAGGACAGTTTGCAGAAGCGGTTAAAGTTTTGCAACAAGCAGTTAAAAATTATGGTAGCCAAGGCAATGAATTGCGGCAAGCTGTGGCATTAAGTAATTTGGCATTAGCATATCAAAAACTAGGTAATTTGACACAAGCGCAACAGGCAATTACAGATAGCTTGAAGTTGGTCGAAGAATCCTCCAATGCCCAAAATCTTCAGGTTCTGGCTGCAATTCTGGATATTCAAGGTAGCATTCAACTAGACTTGGGACAAGCTGAACAGGCACTCAATACCTGGCAACGTGCGGAAGTGAGCTACAAGCAATTAGGCGATCAAAATGGCATTATGCGCGATCGCATCAATCAAGCACAAGCATGGCAAGTTTTGGGATTTTACCGTCGGGGTTTGACAATCTTGACTCAATTGCAGCAGGAGTTACAATCAAAACCTAATTCAGTCAGTAAAGCAGTAGAATTACGGTCTTTCGGGGATGCTCTACAATTAGCGGGAGATTTGGATCAATCCCGTCGGGTATTACAGCAAAGTTTGTCAATTGCTCAAGAATTGGATTCTTCCCAGGATGTGAGCGCTGCTTTGTTCAGTTTAGGCAACACGGCACAAGGACAGCAAGATTTTAAAGGGGCAATAGAGTTCTATCAGCAAGCTGCTGCGATCGCTCCTAACCCGATTAGTAAAGTTCAGGCTCAAGTTAATCAGTTGAACTTACTAGTGAACACGGGACAAACAGCCGCCGTGCAGACACTATTGCCGCAAATCCAAACTCAAGTGGCACAACTACCTGCTTCTGTGACAACTATCTATGCCCAGATTAATTTAGCTCAAAGCTTGATGAAATTCGGAACTACACCCCAAGTGATCGCTCAAATCTGCGCGCTCGCCTTGCAACAAGCTCAAGATTTGGCAGATAAGCGAGCCGAGAGCTTTGCCCTTGGGACTCTGGGCAGTGTATACGAGCAAACTAAACAATGGTCAATTGCCCAGAATCTCACTCAACAGGCACTGATTATAGCCCAAACAATCAACGCCCCAGATATTGCTTATCGTTGGCATTGGCAGTTGGGACGCTTGTTAAAACAGCAGGGAGAGATTAAAAACGCTATTGCCGCCTATGATACAGCTGTCAGTGAGTTGCAGACTCTCCGTAGTGACTTAGTGGTTGTGAATCGAGATGTCCAGTTTTCCTTTAAAGAAAGTGTCGAACCTGTATATCGAGAGTCCGTAGAATTATTGTTGCAGTTCCAGCAAACTCATCCGAGCGAACTAACCCTAGACAAAGCTAGACAGAGGATTGAAGCACTGCAACTGGCCGAATTAGACAATTTTTTCCGGGAAGCTTGCATTAATGCCAAAACTGTTTTGCTTGACACAGTGGTAGATAAAGATAATCCCACAGCCGCAATCATTTATCCAATTATTCTGCCTTCTCAACTCCAAGTGATTGTCAAAATTCCTAACCAGCCACTGCGTAATTATACAGTAAACAAGTCACAGAAAGAAGTAGAAGGTATTATAATAAAACTCAGAGAGTATCTTTTAGAACCTGACAGAACTGAGGAAGTGCAAGCGCTGTCACAGGAAGTCTATGGGTGGTTAATCAAAGAAATTGAGTCAGATTTACAAGAAAGTGGAGTCAAAACCCTTGTATTTGTACTGGATGGAATATTGCGAAACGTGCCAATGGCTGTGTTGTATGACGGTCAGCAATATCTGGTAGAAAAATATGCTGTAGCACTCAGTTTGGGACTCCAGTTAATTGCACCCAACCCCTTGACACAAACAAAACTCAACGTACTAGCTGCCGGGTTAGTACAACCACCACAAGACTTTCAACAGCAATTTCCACCGTTACCAGAAATTAAATCAGAATTCAATTCTATTTCCCAAGCGATCGCGTCTACCACCCAGTTACTAGATCGAGACTTCAACAGCAAAAACCTAGAGAGTAAGGTGAATGCTGTACCATTTAATGTGTTACATCTGGCAACTCACGGTCAATTTAGCTCCCGTGCTGAAAATACTTTTATACTTGCTGCTGATGGCCCGATCAACGTTACGCAATTTGATAGCCTGCTGCGCCGTCGGGATCAAACTCGCTCAGAAGCCTTGGAAATGCTGGTGTTAAGTGCTTGCCAAACTGCTGTTGGTGACAATCGCGCTACGCTAGGGCTAGCAGGAGCATCCGTGAAAGCTGGCGCCCGTAGTACCTTAGCTTCACTGTGGCATATCAGTGATAAATCTACTGCTATCTTAATTGGTGAATTTTATCGTGAGTTAGTTAAAACTAAGGTGACAAAGGCTGAAGCCTTGCGTCGTGCCCAAGCAAAGTTGTTAAAAGATTATCCCAATTACAGTCGTCCTGGCTACTGGGCACCTTACGTTTTAGTTGGTAACTGGCTTTGATAAGCGTACAAAAAACATTTTTTTGGCACGGTGATACCTAAAGCAACTTACTGATCTTTTTGTATCTTAAATTTTCAAAGCTATTTTAGAGTAGCAAAGTCTTATCACAGGTAAAATAATGTGGTAAATTCTAGAGTTTAGTTGCTATTTCCCCAACACTACCTCTAAAACGGCAGATACATAGAACTGCTATCACTGGGTCTAGCGTGCAAATAGCGGCTGGTAGTGGAAACATTAGCGTGGCCCAAAGTCTGCTGCACCAACCCAATATTCGCCCCGCGTTCTAGGGAATGCGTAGCATGAGCATGACGCAGCCAGTGGGGTGACACCTTAGCATCCAACCCCGCCCGTTTCGCCGCCGCCGCTATGATTTTGTTAATAGTCTTGCGGTCGAGATGTCCCTTGCCCTTGCGACTACAAAACACCGGGTCACTATCAGCAGCATTCTCCCGCAACTGCATTAAATTATCCCAAACCAACTTGGGCAACAACACTGAGCGCGTTTTACTCCCTTTACCCAACACCGTCACCTGCCCACTGTCACCCCGTGGCGCTAAATTCTTCCACTTGAGGGCGCACAATTCACTGACCCTCAACCCAGCAGCGTATAATAACTGCAAAATCCCCCGATTACGCAGATTCGGCTCCCTCCCAATTAACCGTGCCACCTCTGATTCAGTCAACAACCGCTCATTTAAAGTGTCAGGTGTTTTATTCAAACTCATGGCTGCACCGACATTCACAGGAGTCATGCCGATTTTATGAGCAAACGATAGCAGCGACTTGACAGATGAGAGGTAAGTTTTTTGGGTAACTTGTGCCAAACCCAACCCATCCAAATGCCCGGCGAAATCGTAGAGGTCTTCCAAGGTAATTTTGGGAATCGGTTTGGCTACAAACGCCAAAAACTTGGTGATGTATAGACGATAAGCTTCCTGAGAGCGTTGAGATTTCCCATACAACCACATCTCCATCAACTTAGCTTGGGCATCAACCGGGGCTAACTTGGCTAGTTGTTTGCGTTCTTCGGTATGGACAAGGGCAACTGGGGACATAAACGCAGAGATTAACGCGACAAAACATGAATTGTGTCGTTTTCATTCTCCCATGTTTAAAAGCGATCGCTTTTAAAGAAAACCGAGATCGCCAAGAAAATCTGTCTATGAAGAAGCGCCAGCTTCAGCTACAGTAGCGCCCACATCTGGTTTGACTTCCTTTGCTTTTTTCTCGAAAAGCTGAATTCCGGCGTCAACGATCTCAAAACCGTTTTCTGTTCGTTGACCAAGCTTGCCCGAAACGGCCCCAGCCCAGTCTGCAAATTCCGAGGCATTAGTCTCAGCCTTACGCCAGCTTTTTGCATTAACTTGAGCAGTGAAGACTATACCGTTCTAATCAGTTAACTCGATTTCCACTTTTTTGTTCGCTGCTGGTGTAGCTGTTGGCAGTTCGCCGCTAAATTTTATTGTGACTTCGCTTTTGACTTGCTCCCGCTTGCCCCAAGGCTCATCAAAGACTCAAATTTTCTGCTCCTGATTTTATCAAGGACTCAGAAAAACTTCGCATACTAAACATTATTTAACTAAAAGGCATTTATAAGGTATTTACAAGGATTTTTTTAAAAAGGCAAACATAAGGTTCTGCAATCTCTGCATACTACTCGCAATTAGCACGTATAGGATAAATACAGAGGGCGCGTGATGGTAGACGGCTATTCGCGTCGCCTGCCTTCTGCTCCCTCGGCGCACTGAATTGGTCAAACTTGTTTTAGTAAACGAATTACTAGTTCAACACTTGTAGTTCATGGCAAATTTTACAGATCGAGGAAACTAAAATGTTTTTAAACGGTACTCCTGGAAACGACAACATAAATGGTCTTGGCGAGGACGATGAGATATTTGGTCTTGATGGAAATGACACCTTAAATGGTGGCGATGGTAATGACCGCCTAGATGGAGGTGATACAGGAAAGGACAAGCTGTACGGTAACAATGGTAATGACGACCTGTATGGCGGCACTGATAGAGACGAACTGTATGGCGGAAGCGGTAACGACATACTATACGGTTACAACGGTAAAGATATACTGACAGGAGGCAGCGGTAGAGATAGGTTTTACTTTGATTCTCCTGCGGAGGGGGTAGATACTATTAAAGACTTCAACAGGGGTGAGTCAGACAGATTCGAGTTTCAGAGAGGCAATGGCTTTGACGGTGGGTTGAACCCTGGTGTACTGCCTGCTAATCAGTTTGTACTCGGTTCATCTGCTAAAGATGCCGATGATCGATTTATTTATGACCCCAGTAAAGGAAATCTGTTCTTTGATGTTGACGGGAATGGCTCATCACAACAGATTCTATTCGCCAAGTTATCAAACAATCCGAGCTTAATGAGCAGCGACATTGACATCTTGTAGGGCTTCATAAATAATTGACCACTTGCGTCTGAATACTGGTGATAAGGATAAGTCGGCTATTGAATAAACATTGCGAGTCAGCATTTTAGTCCGGAAGTTACTAAGAAGAGCCAGTTCCCAGAGTCCGGATGATCTCAAAACTAGAATTCTCGCTTTTATTGACTGTAAGGATTCAGGTCATACCAAAATCTCTACAATCTTTTGCTAATAAAGGTTTTCGGGGATTAGTCACAAATTTGTATTCTCAATAAAAATTGCGTAACGACTATATTTTCGTGCCTTATTGCGACTAAAGGTATGTTAATAAGCGAACTCAATTTTGAAACTGGCTCTGTGACTGAGTTTTAAACACCTGAATCCTTACGTTTTAGCAGGTCAATGTATCGCCATCTTATTGCATAAGCTTTCTCAATCAGAGTCAGCTCATAAAATAGCAATTAATCAAACCAAAGGATGGTGGCATACCGACACGCAAAGACACGGTTATACGAAGAGGAAAATATTAACAGTAGGTAATGTTGTAGTAAATCTCAAATTACCATACGTTGTTCAAAAAAAAGAAAAAAAGCGAATAATAAATCTACAAATGAAGGATTCTGTCCCTTGTTAAAATGGTTAGGAATGTCAGAGGGCTTAACCCCATTAGTTCGGTCAGGTATTGCAAAATATGGTGCCATAGCTAGTTCTTTTGAAGCGGCACATTGAGTTTAATCCGCCAAGTTGTCAATTTAAGAATCAAGGGTAGTAGTAAATTTTGGTTGAAAGAAAATGCAGAAATTATGTTAAATCTGCGTTGTCAATGGGTAGCTGGAAGTTGGGATAATTTTTGTACTTCTATCTTTAATTCCTTTATTAAACCTCAAACTGCTTGATTATTTTTATACTTGCTTTTCATCTTTAGCTATTTATTGCTTTAATTAATACTAAGTATCAAAGACTGATTACAGATATTTTGGGAAATAATTGTCAAATGACTTACTAGCAATCTTTTTGAGATATCTCATCAAGATGATTTCTCGTGGAATTACGTGTATTAATTGCAAATAAAATTACCTGATACAGAGATGAAAGTTTTAGCGTAGGCGTAGCCCGCCGAAGGCATCGCATTTTTTTTACCCGACCTCACAAAATCGCGTTCAAGACTTCCCACATATCGACTTCAAGAAAAGCGACCACCTCTTTTGGGTTCTGGAATCATGTCACTAAGAACTTCATATTGAGCGTGGGTCAGATTGCTAGGGTATGCTTTACTCATGTTGCTCACGAGAGTGCTGTCTACTATCTATTCACAGCTTATACTGAGAGGGCTTTTTTACAACCTAGCCGACTTTTCAAACAACCTCTAAGTTAAAGCGATCGCATCAACAGTATAGTACCCTTTGGGTTGGTGCAATGGAGTTTTGAACGGATTTGGCTCATGACTTAATGCAATTAAAGACTGATAAATAACCTGATTTTAATAGGTCATTTGAGACAGAAATCAAATCGGTGCAAAGAAATAAAAAATTTGAGCGAAATTACAGTAAATATTTATTAATGCTTCATGCAATTTCTCAAAAACTTTGTAAACTAAAAAACTCTGAGTTTTTATACAAAAGTATTAAAAAGCTCTAGTTAGACAGAGTAGCAAATTTTTTTAAGATAAGCCTGTGATTACTAATAGCTTGTTCAGTCAGTATTGGCACTTAAGGCTGGCGAGTTTGTTGGCAATAGTGGGAGTCATTGCCTACTGTGCTGACCGTGCTTGTGCCCAAATTACAACAGATAACACTTTGGGTACTCAAAGTTCCGTCGTTACGCCCAATATTGATATCAATGGTACTTTGAGTGACCGAATTGATGGTGGAGCAATTCGCGGAGGTAACCTCTTCCACAGCTTTGGGGAATTCAATGTCGGTGAAGGGCGAGGAGTTTATTTCACTAATCCGGTTGGAATTAAGAATATTCTCAGTCGTGTGAGTGGGAATAATGTCTCCAACATTTTCGGAAAGCTTGGTGTACTGGGTAATGCTAATCTGTTTTTGATTAATCCCAATGGAATTATTTTTGGACCAAACGCCCGTCTGGATGTGAATGGTTCGTTTTTGATAAGTACGGCAAGTAGCTTGAAATTTAATGATGGGACGGAGTTTAGTGCTGTTGCTCCCCAAACTACACCGCTATTGACTGTCAGCGTGCCTATTGGCTTGCAATACGGATTAAATCCGGGAAGGATTTTAATACAGGGTAATGGTCAGGGACTCAGGGAAACAACCAAGCCAGTTGATACCGATTTTGGTTTGCGCGTGCAGCCAAACCAAACCTTAGCTTTAGTGGGTGGAGATGTGGTGTTGGAGGGAGCAACGCTGAAGACATCTGGGGGACGGATTGAATTGGGCAGTGTTGCAGGAGAAGGTTTAGTTACCCTCAGTCCGACCAATAAAGGTTTTTCCTTAGACTATAGTGGTATGAAAAACTTTGGCAACATTCAACTATCTCAACAGACGATAGTTGATGCCAGTGGGGAAGGTGGTGGTGATGTACAGGTGACAGGCAGGCGAATTACCTTCACTAATGGTTCCCAGATTCAGGCAAATACTCTGGGGTCTCAACCAGGAGGGTCTTTAAGTGTGACAGCCTCAGAGTCCGTGGAGTTGACAGGGTCTAGAACCTTAGCTAATGGTCGTAAACAAGGTAGCCTACTTTCTGCTCGGACCTACGGCGTTGGGTCTGGGGGAAGTTTGTCAATTACGACTGGGAAGTTGAGCCTTCAGGACGGAGCACAAGTAACAGCTTCCACTCATAGTGAGGGACAAGGAGGACAAGTGACTGTAACTGCCTCTGATTCTGTGCAAGTAATTGGGGAATCAGAAGATGGTGAAATTGCAAGTAGCTTGCGTGCCACAGTCGAATCGAAAGCCACAGGTTCTGGGGGAAATGTCAACGTTGAAACTAAGCAGTTGATTGTCCAAGGAGGGGCAGAGGTCACATCTGCTAACTTTGGCGCTGGAAAGGCAGGGAATGTAACCATTCGGGCAAAAGAAGTGAGAGTGATTGGAACATCAGCCAAATATGGCGGTCAATACCCTAGTTCCATAAATGCTTACGTAAATCAAAAAGCCACTGGTTCTGGGGGAAATGTAAACATTGATACTGAGCAACTGTTTGTTGAAGATGGTGGACAGATAGGTACTGGTACTTTTGGCATAGGAAATGCGGGGAATTTAAATGTTCACGCTACTGACTTAGTTAAAGTAAGCGGACGTAGTAAAGATAATATATCTGGAAGTAAATTGGGCACTAGAGTAGATCAAGGAGCTATTGGAAATGCTGGAAATTTGACAATAGATACTAAACGGTTAATAGTCCAAGATGGAGGACAGATAGCAGCGGATACTTCTGGCAAAGGTTCAGCGAGCAATTTGAGTGTGGCTGCTTTGGAATCGGTAGAACTGATTGGATCGGGAACAAATGCAGATGGTCAGGTTGTTAGCAGTGGTATATTTACTCTGGTCAATAAAGGAGCTACGGGATCTGGGGGAAATTTGACCATCAAAACGGGAAGATTGATTATCCAGGATGGAGCTGAAGTAGGAGCTGGTTCTTTTGGGAACGGTTTGGGAGGAACTGTAGAAGTAACGGCTTCGGAATCTGTAGAACTTTTTGGAAGACCAAAAAATGGTAGTCGCAGTTTCATTTTTAGTACTACTTTGGGTTCTGAAGCTGCTGGCAAAGTGAGAATTGCAACTAAGAGATTAGTTATCCGCGATGGAGCAGAGGTCACAACTTCTACTTATAGTAGTGGTTCAGGGGGAACTGTGGAAGTGACAGCCTCAGAATCTGTGGAACTAAGTGGCACCTCAACTGATGGTCAGTACGCCAGCAAATTAACAGCAGAAACAACGGGTACTGGCAATGCCGGAAACTTGACTATTAAAACTGGGCAGTTAAATGTCCGGGATGGGGCAGAGGTTACTGTGAGCAGTTTAGGTTCAGGCAAGGCAGGAAATCTGGAGGTACAAGCTCGCTCCATAAAACTGGATAATCAAGGAGCTATTATTTCTACAACCAAATCAGGAAATGGCGGCAATATTAAGCTACAAGCTCAAGACTTATTGCTCCTGCGCCGCAACAGTAATATCTCCACTACCGCAGGCACTGCACAAGCTGGTGGAAATGGCGGCAACATCACTATCAACACTCCTTTCATCGTTGCTGTCCCCTCAGAAAACAGCGACATTACAGCCAATGCTTTCAGCGGCACTGGTGGTAGAGTTGACATTACAACAAACGGTATTTTCGGTATTCTCCCCCAAAAAATCCCAACCGAAATAAGCGACATTACAGCAAGTTCAGAATTGGGAGTGAGTGGGGAGGTAACTATCAACAGCCCAGATACTGACCCTAGTCGCGGCTTAGTTCAACTACCCTCTAACCTCGTGGATGCATCCCAACAAATCGCCCAAGGTTGCACACCCAGAAGAGGACAAAACGCCAGTCGTTTTATCGCTACAGGACGCGGTGGATTACCCCAAAGTCCTAACGAGCCGTTGCGGGGACGAGTAGTGATTACTGGTTGGGTAGATTTGCCCGAACAAGTAACACACGGAGTCACGGATAAATCATCTACTGCATCTATGACCAAATCTAGCGATCCGATTGTGGAGGCTCAAGGATGGATTGTCGATGCTAATGGTCATGTTATGCTTGTGGCTCAATCTGTGCAAAGTTCTTCTATTCCCTCTGCCATATCCTGTAGTCAATGATATCAAGTTCGGTAAATCACCTACGATCAGTTGCACGGTGAGGATGTGGGATGGGAAGTACACCGTTGAGTTGCAGCATCTGAAGTCCTTCAACTACCTGCCCCAGGAATGTCAGCAGGTTCAGGAGATTCGCGATGCCTGCGGCGGGCTGTTCGGTGTCGCATCAATCGGTTAGGGGAAAATGAAAACTTGGAAGATGCCCCAAGTGCTATGTTGAAGTACCTGGGGGGAACTGAAGCGACCATATTTGAGAATGTGTTCCGGGAGAATCAGGCATCAGATGAGAATCCCAAATCATTGAGAGTGTCTATTGATACTAAAGCCAAAGTGAAGATTGGGAACCTTTCTAGAGGTGGTAAAGCCCGGACACTGGAGGCAAAAGCGGCGGATGATCATGATACTCAGTGGCAAGAAGTCTTAGTTCCCTTTGGCATTCTCAACACGCACAGTAACCAGTTATCGATTTATTTGGGTCAGTCGGCGGAAACCAGTGATTTTATAGTCGATTGTTTAACCGCTTGGTGGCATGAGAATCAAAACAATTACCTTGATATCGATGAATGGGTGATTGATCTTGATGGTGGTGCAGCGACTCGCAGTGACCGTACACAATTTATTAAACGTATGGTTGAGTTATCTCAAGCAATTAATCTCAAAATCCGACTGATTTATTATCCCCCATACCATAGCAAGTACAATCCTATAGAGCGGTGTTGGGCTGCCCTGGAGAATTATTGGAATGGCGCAATTTTGGATTCTGTTGAAGCCGCAGCTCATTGGGCTGCCAATATGACTTGGAAAGGAATTGCATCTATTGTACATCTGGTTGAAATCACTTATGAGAAAGGAATTAAGGTTCTCTCACGAGAGTTAGAACAGTACCAACCCCAATGGCAACGTTCTGAAACATTACCCAAATGGGATATTACTGCCGTCCCTGTTTAGCTGGTACTTTATTTTCCTGCTAGTCCCTAAGGTAGTTGTCAAGCTTCTTGGTCAGAAGACACGACAAAAGGTGATCGCAGTAGGAAACACTGGATCGCCTTTCCTCTAAGAAAATTGTTAGTTGGGGTAGTGTTACGGAAAGTGTCACCAGGGGCAAAGTAATGAATAAAGTACCGAATTTTATTGAGGAGTTGGAACTTTATCCAGTTTGATTCTGGTTCAGTGAGTGAAAAGGGTTGAACAGTACATGAAAATCGCTATGAAAGTTCCGACTCCAATTCAAATCGGAACTTTTTAGCAATGGGAAGCGATCGCTAGCCCAAATCATGATAGCTAAAACGTTTGTCTCGTAGTACTGACAGGCTAATTTGCCCCTGGTGACAGCTTCCGTAACTTTACCCCTCTTTGTGATAAGAGTTGTTGCTCCACATTAGCAATCGCCGCCAAGAGATCGTCGAATGTGGTTCTTCTTGCTTGTAGCTGCTGCTGATACCCGGACAGTTGTTCTGTTAATTGTGGTAACGTTTCACTTAGGGAAGACTTTGTTAATGACTGCTCAATTTTTTGTAGTTCAAGATATCGGACAATTGCAGTAATCGCCTCGAATGACTGACTTGAACCTCGCTCAAGTTCTCGAACTGGGCTAGTAGCTATCCCCGAATCTTCTGGTGAGGTTTCTAGTTGTTGGCTAACAACTGCTCGTTGAACAGGATTCTTCGACAGATACTCAATCCGCGCGTCATCCCATTGGGGCTGGTAGTCAATCTCAGAGTGTTTTTGCAGTCCTGGCCATGTATAAGCAGGCCCCAAAGAAGTGCCGCTAAATTTCTGGTCATTCCACAAGTACGAGATGCCCTTACTTTTTCCGTTGCGTGTTAAGCCATGACGAACTTCTACACCTTGTAATTGCAATCGTTCAACCAGTTAGGGCATAGTCGGTTTATCTCTTGTGACGCGGTCGATTAGTTCCTGGAGTTGTTATTTAATGGGGCGTTCTTGTGGTGTAAGGCGCTCACCGTTGATATATTCTTCATGTTCTCTTTCTAGCCGTTTTTGTTGTCCAATACTGGGATTACGCGATAATTTCTCGTGGCTGCTGTGAGTTTGTTGTAAGCCGTAATCTCGTTTTAGCTGCCGGATAATGGTTTTGCTACGCTTGTAATCCCAGCTATCATGTACAATCTTCCCGTTATCTAACCGAATGCGGCTGGCGCAAATATGTATGTGGTCGTGTTGGGTGTTACTGTGTCTGTAGACTACGTACTGGTTACTGTCAAAGCCCATCTCTTCGAGATAGCGGTTAGCAAGTTCGTTCCAAGTTGTTTCGTCTAGTCGCTCGTTTTCTGGTAGTGATAATGATGCATGGTACACTACTCGGTCAGCTTCTAGGTTTAGTTGTCGAGAGATTTTGAATTCTCTGGCCAGTGCGCGGGCGTTATCGCCACCCATGTTACCACCAATGAGTTTGGCATCTTTCTGAGACTCCAAATAATTCAGCAGTCCGCAAAACCCTCGCCCTTTAGTCTGGTTGCCAATCATCTGTTTCCTCGTCTGATTCTTTGATGAAGGTATTGGCTATTTCCCGTTGGCAGTGTCGTAGCAGTTCTAGTAACTCTTGTAGAAGTTCTGGTGATGCTGGCGGTGGCAACTGCATTTTAATGGCGGTATTGGTGGCTTTAGCCAGTTGGTTGATGTTGTTGCCGATGCGTGAAAGTTCTAAGTATGTATCAAGAGTAACTCTGCCCAGTCGCGGCGGTGGTGGTGGGATTGGTCGCAGTAATATACAACGTCTTGTTAATTCTGCCAAACTCATGCTCGTATCTTCCGCTTTTGAGCGAATCATCTCGTATTCAATTGGGCTGAATCGCACTTGCAACATTTTGGTGCGGACGATTGACTGAGAAGAAGCTTTGGGCATAAGTCAAACAAAAGTTGATGCAGTTTTTGAGGGGGTTTCCAAAGCGGGGATACTTCCCCCTTTGGCAAGCCTGCCGAGCCGAGCTTTAGCGAGGCAGCACGCAGTGCTAGGCATGGCTTAGTCTTAACCAGTCTTTCGGGGAGGCAGAAGGACTAGGTGAACTACCCACTAGGGGGATAAGTGCGTAATCTCCGGCTACCACCACGATGATATTACTAACGAGTTGACA
>JAESGI010000211.1_pt1 | contig 35867 bp, 29 predicted proteins | sample 9269671 | NCBI WGS metagenome assembly JAESGI01 (sample SAMN14515641, study PRJNA621666) | algae metagenome | isolation source: Nostoc indistinguendum CM1-VF10 and co-occurring heterotrophs from gravelly... | place: USA: Clark Mountains, San Bernardino, California | collected 1998-06-05 | reverse complement strand
CAGATTACTTGTCTGTGTTATCAGTATGGGTTGACCAAGCCTTAATCAGTAATCGTTCAGTCGCGTCTGACTTGTCACAGGCACACCAATGGTTGCGGCGAATTGCTGATTGTTTGCACTATCCTAAGAAGCTCCTCGCCAACAAAAACATCACCTTCATCGTCATCCAGTTAGCACAATACAAGCTTTGGTTGATCAACATACGGAACTTCTTACTGTGCTTGAGTCTCAAGTCTTGAAATACTAGTTAGATAGCTAGGGCTGTTAATGTCTCGTCATCGTCCGGGAGCGCGCGTCTTCACCTCTTGGAGCAGCCAACCATTGCCATCCGGGTCACTGAACGAGGCAAATGAGCTATAGTCGCGACGTTGGGGGTCTGGGCCTGTTGCCCGTCCCTCGGTTCCGGCTCGGTGGAATATCCCCCCAGTTAGCGATCGCTCAATTTAGACCAGTCAAGTTCTTTGAGTTAAAACGCACCTTAATCGTTTTTTTGAAAATTAGTGCCGAAAAGTTTTTCACAAACCTCATTTGCCCTTGATTTCCTATTGTTCACGCCATCTACCTTTCAAGTACCTATATGGACTTTAAAAGCGATCGCCGGTTGCAGCGTGCCAATAACCAAGAAAAAAAATCACTATTTCTCGCTTAATTTATTTTCCAAGCCTCAAAAGCGTTAGCCTCAATTTTTGTCAATAAGTACGGTTTAATGCAACCAGTTTTAGCTTTGTTGAGAATAGGGATTCTTTTTACAAATACTTACTCGATTCAGGAGAAGATATTCACGCATAAGTCATTACTTGTAATTTTTAGATGCATACCACACTAACTGCGATCTCACTTTTAGATTTGGGTTTCGTTCCTCAATCCAACAAATACTAACATTCATCAAAGTCTTTAAATAGGATTGCTATATCCTGTTATAGCTTTTTGTTATTACTTGAGTTATGCTCAAAAGCCAATACCCTAAACGAAGTATTTTTCAGAATAAATACTTTGTATTTTAGCTAATAAAAAAAGTTTATTTTTTATTTCTTCATAAAAAGCTTCTATTTTTAATAAAAAATATCCCTGATGGGGGGATTGTTAGCTATTAAATATTATGGTTTTAATTGTTTAACACCTGATTTAGGAATATTTAGATGTTTACCAAAAAATGGAAAGAATTGCTATTGGCACTGGCAATGTTACCTTTGTTTATCCAACCAGTTTCAGCGCATATTATCTGGTTTAATTATGACAATGGAGAATATGATCTCTTATTTGGTCACCCAGAAGATGGTCCAGAACCTTACCAAACGTCTAAATTTAAGCAAGCTACAGCTTATGATTCTAATAGACAAATACTTCCATTTGATATCAATCAGAAAAAAGACGGGCTATCTCTAACTTCAACTTCTAATAGTGAAATCGCAGCGTTAATTGGATTTTTTGATAATGGGTATTATGCTAAGGTAGGCGATGAATCTCGCAGTATTTCCGAACAATAAATTGGACAATATCAAGACGTTAGCCATTATCTGAAGTATACTAAAGCTCTTTTCGATTGGTCTGACACTCTGGCTCAACCATTCAATTTGCCTTTAGAAATCATCTCGTTACAGAATCCTCTTACAGCCAAACCAGGAGAGAACTTGAAAGTTCAAGTTCTTTATGAAGGAAAACAAATTCCAGATGTGACAGTAGAATATTTAGGCAAAAAGTTAACTGGTGATCAAGATGGTACTTATTTGGTTCCGATTGGTGATGAAGGATTACAACAAATAGAGGCTAGTTACACAGTCACTTCAGCTACCCAACCTAGTATTTCTTACGAAACTGGCTTTACAGCACAAACAACTTCTGTACCTGAGTCATCAGGATTACTTGGTCTGGGTGTAGTCGGATTACTGGGATTATACAAAAAAAGGTTTTTCGCCTAAAGCATGATTACGATTTGAATTGTCGTAACTTTTTTGTAGGGAAGGAAAAGCATTAGAAATCAGACAAAATTAGAACAGGGTGGTAGTTTTAATGTCTGTTATCTTAAACCAATTCTTTAAAAGAAAGCTACCAATTTAAATCTGTAATTTAAATTGAATCATCCAAGGAGCGCAAGACTTTGCGCTCCTTGGATGACGAATTAATCTTAGTTAAAAACCATATCTTTCGTAAGGGCACAGCATCGTCTATTTTCGTAGTTTACCGCCGTAGGCATCGCAGGATAATTAAGAAAAGCCTGAAAACTTCCTAGTCATAACTAATTATGCGGACATAATATTACTTGGCACTCAGGATGCGGATAACAAGCTCAATCCCACAACAATATTGAAGGCAAGTCATTGTTAGCTAGACGCAGCAATTGATAACCAATTCCAGATGTACCGGGTAAAAAGCCGGGATTAAATACAGAATTGGGTAAGTTGGGGAACAGTTGATAAGCTCCAGTTCGCTTGGCTCTAGCCACAACATTTGTTGCATTCTGGTGAGCAATTTGATGCCAATCAGGACGCGAACAGATTTTTGCACCGACTAACAGCACTTCCGCCCTACCGAAGTTACCACAGCACAAATGATCGATCGCCTGCAAGCAAAAGTTCTGAGTAGTCTGGAGAGCAATTTCAATTTCTTGTTGAATTTCCGGCGTTTCCACGATTCTTAAACTGCCCAAACGCCCCAAACCAATGCCGGCTGAACCGTGACACCACTTATTTGCAAAGTCAGGTTGTCCTGATTGTCCCATTCTGCGGAAGTCGGGCCAGTTGGCAGTGGACTGGCAAAAGACGCTACGCTCATACTCAATTCCTGCTAAACCTGCTTCTAAGAATTTACGCTCTAAGGTAGCCGCATATAGTCTTAGCAAGGCATAAGAGATACCTGCGGCTCCATGAGAGAAGCCGGTTAAGGGCTTGTCCCAAAAAGTATGCCAAGCTTTGGGCGCACCATTGTGGCTAACTTGACGGTTGAGCAAATGTTGTCCACAAGCGATCGCATTTTCTAAAACGGCTGCTTCCCCTGTGATTTGATGCAGGGACAATAACCCTAGAATTGCCCCAGCCGATCCACTCATAATATCCAAATGTTCATCCGCAGCAATTAGTTCCGGTGTCATCAAATTGGCTAATACTTGAGCGTCTTGCAATAGAGTTGCATCTTTCAAAAATTGGCTAACCTTCACCAGGCTATAGATCATTGAGCCTAAACCTGTTGCGCCACCAACGCCCATTAAACGAGCCATGCGTTGCCAAGTTTCTGGATCAATGGTGTGGATTTGGCGGCGCAGAGATTGCAATGTTCTAAATGCTAAATCACGGTAACGCGAATCACCAGTTACTTGACTAAATGCAGCTAAAAACAAGGCAACTCCAGAGCGTCCGTCAGAAAGACAATTATTCAATACTTGCAGTTGATATCGTTCGGCACGAGGCACAAAGTCTAAGCCAATCCAGTTAACGCTTCCATCAGGGTCAGAAATGGCTTTGGTTTCAAGTTGAGTGGCGATTTCTTTGGCTTCGGCAATCAATTGTTCTGAACTCAGCAACGGTAACGATTCGGCTTGCCATTGCCCACCCTGGCGGCTGGAGGTGGTTGCGATCTTGGCATCGAAGGAGCCTTGAATAATCGCTACTTGCCGAGCTAGGTCGGTTTCATCCAGAGATTGTAACTGGTTGAGCAGGTCTTGATAACTGGATTGCTTGAAGTAGTTGGGAATAGTTAGATAACCGTTTAAACTGAGTTCATCAATAACAGCGCTAGCCGTGAAGAAGGGAATATCCAATTGTTCCATCGCTCGTAATTCTGCGCTCAAAACGGGAAAGGCGTTTGGTCTTTCCTGAGCAACTAGAAAAGCACGACTGAGAACATCGAGTTGAATGCTGTAATCTACCCCATGTTTGAGATGATCGGGTGACAAAGTTTTTTGGAGGATGATGCCATAGATCCTGGTGTTGCGAAAGATAAAGCGCACCTGCTAATTTTGCATAGCAGACAGCAAACTTTGGCGTGAAAGTAAGAAATCTTTGTGCGCCATCAGAAAGCGATACATCTGCTCAAATCCATCGTTGATTTGTTGTTGATAATCGTTTGGAGACAGAGCAACTCCATCCAAAAACGGCACATTTTTCGCAATCGGCACCGTGACCAACTCAGGTAACAGGTGCATATTATCTGTATTAATATTTTGCCAGCGCGGCACTTTGCGGCGAGATAGTCGGGGATCTGTGCTACCTAACCCGCTAATATCATAAGCGACACTGCGATCGCCACTAAAGTCCCAACGCGGTAAAAGTCCGGTGCGGAGTACAGAATCCCAAAATTGTCGTGTGGCGGTTGTTTCCAAATCTTGGGTAAGTGGTGAATCTTCAATGAGATTCGGTTCATGGTGCAGAAGTGTTTCCATGTCAATCAGCACCAGATGTTCGCCATTGGCAATTAAGTTTTCGTAATGGCAATCTGTGGCTCTGAGGGCATAAAGCACACACAACAGCATCCCAGAACGCTGATAGAATCGTTTCGCAGCTGCTTGATCAACACAAGGCAACTGTTCAACATTTTCCACCCAACCGTAACCGTCACGCTCAAGCACTTGAATGACTTTAAAATCTAAGAGATCGCTGTGTTGATTGCACCAATCCAAAAATTGGTTAAAAACAACTTCTAATCCTAAATCTTTGGGTTTATAAACAAGTTGAAGTCCAGACTCAAAGGTGAGCAAAATTACCGTTCGTCCGCGGTTGTGCGAGTCGGAAATAGAGGCTTGAATTTTGGCAACTTTGTTTTGAGAAAATGGGGCGATCGCTTCGTTAAAAGTTCGCTCAATATCTGTCCTATCTACAACTAAACGTTCGATAAATTCAGCAGTGAACTCAACCCAAAAATTGACGGCTGTTGCCACTAACCGACCGAGAACTGGATATTTTTGGAAGAACGCCAGCATTCCATCTTCCAGGATTTGATTGACGAACTTGGTGTAGTGAGTGTTATTGTTTAGTGTCTCCAGTCCCAGTAAGCCGAGCAAGTTTTGACCAAAGGGACGCACTTGAGAAAATTCAAAATCTAATGTCTTAGTGCAAATTCCTGCTAATCGTTGCAGTAAACTAGAGTAATTCTTCTTCACTCAGTTCGTTGGAATCCACAAAGGTGAGTTCTGCCAGCATTTGAGAAATGGCTTCAACTGTGAAGTTATAACCTTTTTCTGTACTAGCGATCGCTAACAGTTTGATAGCTTCTGCTTGGTTAGTTGCTGCTTTGATTTGCTGTTGTAGTTGGGTGTTTTGAAGCAGTTCTTTAATTTGGTGTAGCATAGGTTTGTTTTCCGTTCTTGTTGACTTATTGATACAGCAGAGATTGTGCGCTCGTTTTGGGCGGTGTTCTCTGCTTTTCTGATTTGAATTTAGAGATAAATAGGGTAGAACTAGGGGAGATCGTTACAATTACAGAAAAATTTTTCAGCACAGATTAATTAGGGTATTGGGAAGTGGGCATTCGTTATTTCTTCCCTCTACTTATCTATGATGCTGATATCTGTGTTATTACTGTAAAAGTTGAAGCTAATATGTATTTTTGCTGTAGTTAAATATCCTAATAATCAACTAAAGTTACAATCGCTATACTAAGTTGTTCTATCAATCCAGGAGAAGTTAAGAAGTTGGTGATGAGCGCTAAACAATTGGAGCAGGTAAAGCAATTGCAAACTACCCTCACCAAAATGGAAGTAACATTAGGTGCGATCGCTGATGCTGTAGTCTGGGTAGGAGAAGATCGACACATTCAATGGTGCAATCCTAGCTTCGAGCGTTTGGTGAATCAACCCCATAACACTGTCTGCGGCGCGAAGTTAACTGACTTACTACCATTAGCACAAGCGGGGCAACCAGTTGGTTTACCAGCCTATCCTGATGTGCGGATACTCAATGGTGAATATGAAACAGCAAATTACCAGTTCCAGCAGTGTGAGCGGACTTTAACACTACAAATTTCCGGTAACTGTACCGGACTGAGTGATGATCAATGTGCAATACTGGTGATTCGGGATATCACGGTGGCACAACAAACTCGAGAATCCCTGCAAGAGATTGAGGAACGTTTGCAGACATTAATTAACGCTACACCCGATATTATCTGTTTGAAGGACGGCGAGGGAAAATGGTTGCTATCAAACCAGGCTAACCTAGAATTTTTACAGCTACAAGGCGTTAATTATCAAGGCAAAACAGACTCAGAACTAGCAGAATTTAGCAATTTTTACCACGATGCTTTGCTCAACTGCGACAAAACAGATGAACAAGCTTGGCAGATGGGATGTGTGCATCGGGTAGAAGAAGTTATACCCCGGCCTGATGGCACAGTGAGCAGTGTAGATATGATTAAAGCTCCCCTATTTCACCAGGATGGTAGACGCAAAGCTTTGGTGGTTTTAGGGCGGGATTTGAGCGAACGCAAACAAACTCAAGTTGCTTTAGAAAACTCTTTATCTCTTTTAAGCGCTATCTTTGAATCGATTCAAGACGGTATCTTAGTAGTAGATAGCTTAAGTAATATCACTAGTTACAACCAAAAGTTCTTAGAAATGTGGTCAATTCCACCAGAACTTTTGACGGAACCAGATCATCCTCAGCGACTAGCATATCTGGCAAACCAACTAAAAGACCCTGATGGCTTTTTGCAACGAGTCCGAGAATTATACTCACAACCTGAACTAGTTAGTTACAACTGGTTAGAACTGCAAGATGGCAGAGTATTTGAGCGCTACTCCTGTCCTCAGCGCATCGGTGAACAGATTATTGGTAGAGTGTGGAGTTTCCGCGACATCACCCAACGCCAAAGAGCAGAAGAAGCACTGCGACAAAGTGAGTTGCAATACCGTACTATCTTTGAAGCTATCAATGATGGAGTCTTTATTACTGACATGGAAACCGAAACAGTTGTGGAACTTAATCCCGCTGCTTGTCAGTTGTATGGTTATACTTACGAAGAATTAATTGCTTTGCATCCATCAGCCTACATTCACCCAGACTCACATTCAGTATTCCGTGAGTTTCTTGAAACAACGCGAACTGGTGGGCAATTTTATGGACAAGCAGTCGATATCCGCAAAGATGGCACTTTGATCGATGTGGAAGTTACAGGAACGACTTGCATTTACAATGGCAAACAACACATATTGGTAATGGTGCGGAATATTACTGATCGCAAACGCACTGAGGAAGCATTACGACAAAGCGAAGTACAGTACCGCGATTTAGTGCAAACAGCCAACTGCATTATTCTGCGTTGGGACAGTAACGGTAACATCATATATTTAAATGACTACGGTCATAAGCTTTTTAGCTTCGATACCCAAGAGATTACAGGACGCAATGTTGTCGGTACAATTGTCCCTGAAACCGAAACTTCTGGGCGCGACTTGCAAACATTAATGGTTGATATTTGTCAACACCCAGAAAACTATTTATTTAATGAAAATGAAAACTTGTGCAAAAATGGCAATCGCGTCTGGATAGTCTGGGCAAATAAACCCATATTAGATGAACAAGGAAACTTAATCGAAATTCTTTCAGTCGGCACTGATGCCACAGAACGCAAACGCGCCCAACAAGCTCTCCAGGAGAGTGAGTTAAAGTTCCGTACTATCATCGAAAATGCCAATGACCTGATATTTGTCCTCACCCCAGGCGGAACCTTTACCTATCATTCGCCTAATGTGACCCCAATTCTGGGATACAGCTTGGCAGAAGTGGAAGGCCATTCTATGAGGGAGTTCGTCGAGCCTGAAGATTCAACAATTAGTATGTCAGCCTTAGCAAGGAGTGCGACTGGAGAAAAGCTGACTGATATTGAGGTGCGATTAAGACACAAAGACGGCAGCTGGCGATGGTTCAACTTTAACACTTCGACAATCAACACTCCCAGTGATGGAATTGCGATCGCCGGTGTGGGACGCGACATCACAGAACGCAAGCAAGCAGAAGAAGCTTTGCGTCGTAGTGAAATGAAATACCGTAACATCTTTGAAAACTCCCAAGTAGGGATTTTCCGCACCTGCCAAAAAGATGGATTGATTATCGATGCTAATCAACGTGGTGCTGAAATATTAGGTTTTACCTCTGCTGCTGACTTAGTTGGCAAGTATTTCACAACTGATTTATATGTCAATCCAGGTGATCGCACGCGGATGTTAGCAGAGTTAGAAGAAGACGGGGAAGTTCGCAATTTTGAAGTAGCACTGCGACGCTTGGATGGATCTGTTGTTTGGGTACTGTTGTCACTCCGTCTCAACGCAGAAGAATCCTGTTTGGATTCTGTTTTTACAGATATTAGCGATCGCAAACAGCAAGAACAGGCTTTACGCTTAATTGTTGAGGGCACAGCAGCAAAAACAGGTGATGAATTTTTCAATTCCTGTGTTCGTTACCTTGCCGAGATGTTGCAAGTTAAATATGCCCTAGTCACTGAGTTTGGTGATGAGCCAAAAACTAAAGTTCGCACTTTGGCATTTTGGTGTAGCGGGACTATTAACGAAAACTTGGAGTATGAATTGCAGGGAACTCCTTGTGAACATATTTTACAAGGCAATATGTGCCACTACCCTCAAGCAGTGCAAGCCACTTTCCCGGAAGATGTAGATTTAGTAAAGATGAATGCCGAGAGTTTTTTTGGCGTTCCTCTAACCAGTTCATCCGGCGAAATTATCGGACATCTAGCAGTGATAGATGTCAAACCAATGAAGCCAGATCCCGGACGGGAACTGATTCTCAAAATCTTTGCTGCCCGTGCCGGTGCTGAATTGGAACGAAAACAAGCAGAAGCAGCCCTACAGCAAAGTGAGTTAAAGTTTCGTACTATCGTTGAAAAGGTCAACGATATGCTGTTTGTCATCAATCCTGATGGGGTATTTAACTATATTTCTCCTAATATATTGAACACTACTGGATTTGCCCCCAGCGAAATGGAAGGTCATTCCTTAGCATTGTTTACTCATCCCGATGATGTGCCAATATGTTTTGAAGCCGCCCAAACTATCCTCGCAACAGGTGAGGGAATTTCGGGAACTGAGTACCGCGCCAAACATCGAACTAAAGGCTGGGTTTGGCTAACTGCTAATGCAGTCCGCACACAAGATGCCCAGGGTAATTTTCAGATTGTGGGTGTAGCTCGTGATATTAGCGATCGCAAACAAGCAGAAGCAGCTTTGCAACGTCGTACCCAAGCAGAAAGTTTACTCAGTAGTATTTCTCGGCAATTTATTGACCAAAATTTAGAAACAGCAATTAATTTTACACTTCAAGCGATCGCTCAGTTTATTAGTGCCGAACACAGCTGTATCTTTGAATTATCCGAAGATCAAAGCCGATTCGACCTCATTCATGAATGGTGTAGCGAAGGTGTCGAGCCATTGATTGCTCTTGCCAAAGGATCACCTGTTGAAAGTTTTCCCTATTTTTATGCTCCGATCCTTCGTGGCAACCATATACAAATCTCTTGTGTAGCAGAACTGCCGCCTGATACAGCAGAGAAAAAGCTATTTGAAAGAATGTCGTTTCAGTCTTTAGTTGCTGTACCCATGCTTCACTCTGGCAAAGTAGTTGGATTTGTCGGTACAGCGATGATTCACTTGTGTAAAACCTGGAGTCAAGAGGATGTGAATCTATTAAAGCTGATAGGTGAAATAATTGCGATCGGTCGAGCCAGACATCAAGCAGAAGAAGCGCTGAGAATTGCCAAAGAAGCCGCCGAAACTGCCAACCGAGCCAAAAGTGCTTTCTTGGCTAACATGAGTCACGAACTCCGCACACCTTTGAATGCCATCCTGGGTTTTTCCCAATTAATGGAGCGAGATAGTAGCCTCAAATCAAATCAGCGTGAATCTTTAGCTACCATTAACCGCAGTGGAGAACACTTGCTCAACCTAATTAACGATGTCCTGGAAATGTCCAAAATTGAGGCTGGACAAATCACTTTCAATCCTGAAGACTTCGACCTTTATCTGTTGTTGCAAACATTACAAGAGATGTTCCAAGTGCGGGCACAGGCAAAGCAATTATTTCTCAAATTTGAAATGGCTGCCAATCTCCCCCGTTACATCCAAACAGATGAAGGTAAGCTCCGCCAAGTTCTTATTAACCTTTTGGGTAACGCTGTCAAGTTTACTCAAACAGGGGGAGTAACGTTACGAGTGAGCTTAGGGAGTGGGGACTGGGGAGCAGGAGAAGAAGCAAGGGAGCAGGGAGCAGGGAGCAAGAGAGAAGAACTTTCCCCTCTGCCCCCCGCACCTTGCCCCTCTGCCTCTTCCCCATCCCTTCACTTTGAAGTCCAAGACACTGGACGGGGGATAGCACCAGAAGAAATGAATAACCTGTTTCAGCCTTTTGTCCAGACAACAAGTGGTATCCAAACCAAGGAGGGAACTGGACTAGGATTAACTATCAGCCGTCAATTTGTGCGGTTACTGGGAGGCGATATTCACTTGACAAGTAGCCTTGGACAAGGATCTATTTTTAGCTTTGACATCCAAATGAATTTAGCCGCAGCTTTGAAACCTACACCAAAATTGAGTAAAGGACGTGTGATCAAGCTGGCAGCAGACCAACCATCTTACCGGGTTTTGGTAGTGGATGACCGCAAAGAAAACCGCGATTTAATTGTGCAACTTCTTGGTAGCATTGGCTTTGAGATTAAGGCTGCCAATAATGGACAAGAAGCGATCGCAATGTGGCAAACTTGGCAACCTCATCTAATTTGGATGGATATGCGGATGCCTATAATAAACGGCTACGATGCAACTAAAGAGATTAGAGCCAAGGAAAGAAATATAACTACAAATCACCGCACCGTAATTATTGCCCTAACCGCAAGTGCTTTTGAAGAACAACAGGCAAGTATCTTAGCCGCAGGTTGTGACGATTTGGTTCGCAAGCCATTCCGGGAGCAGGTGATTTTTGAGAAAATGGCTGAATATTTGCAGGTGCGTTATATCTGTGCAGAAGAAAGCAGTGAAGATGCAACAAACAACAACTTAGAGAATATTCAATCTTCCATCTTGGATCTTCGTTCTGCAATTACCGCTATGCCTAGCAAATGGTTAACAGAACTTAATCAAGCAGCCGTTGAAGTGGATGCTGAAAGGATTTTCCAACTAATTGAGCAAATTCCCCAAACTCATTCTGCTTTGGCAGAAAAGTTGGCAAATTTAGTCTGCAGCTTCTGCTTCGATGAAATTATTGAGCTAACGGAAGATAATTCGTAATCTCATGTCCGCTTGATTGCTTATTAAATCCGAAGAACCCCACCCCGCCAAAGCTGCGCTTTGTCTATCGCAATTTTTATTATAAAAGCTTTTTGTTAAATAGAGAGTGAAGCGTGTAATTTGTAGGTTCTAGTCTCTAGAAATTACACGCTTAAATATTAATTTGTTGCTAAAGCTGGTTCTGCCAAAAAATATTTCAGATTTTCTTGCTGAGTGGCAAATTTCAAATACTGAGATGCCATTTCTGGTGTTAGCAATTCAATCATTAATCTGTTTTCCACCCAAAACTCAATCACATCAAAGAAAGAATCACGGTTACAGCGCACTACACGCCAACCTTCACGGACACCGATTTGTTCAATTTCTTTCTGGCTAATGGGCACAGAAATAGCTGCATGAATATCTGTATAAACAGAGGTAATTGCAGTACGGATAAATACGCATTCTTCATCATTTTGACCAGGTTCAATTTGAGAGCCTAAAGGATAGAGTTCAATGGCTGTACCATATTCATCAAAAGGTATAACCATATAACTTCCTGGGTTAGGAGGAAAGGGAACAGCTTGTGCTTTTAAGATTTCCGCCAGAACTTGAGCAACATGGCTGGGGTTTCTAACAGCAATTGAAATATGGTGAATCATGGAATGACCTCAGTTCGATATTTTGTAGATTAGGAAACAATCGGGGAGAACTAGGGGAGGCAGGGGGAGCATAACCAAGCGTAATTAGGGTTCTATGCTCAATAGCTTACTTAGTTAGGTCGCCCGTAATGAGATCGACCCTTGCCATCGGGAGTTGCAAGCACCAGAACTTGCTGCCCGTAATCGTTCGTCTCAATCGACCACTCGTAAGTCTCAGGCTTTGCTGTATTGCGGCTGGAGTAGGTGCGCCCACCATTGCAGATTTGCCCTTTGGATGTGCTGTCGCTAGGTTGGAAAGTTAGGCGTTGAGCCTCAATCTTAACTTTGCCCTTTTCTTCTATGAAAAGGTTGGATGCACAGTTGTAGGTGTTGATTTGAAGCAGCCGATTTCGCTTGTAGTTACCGTTAGATGCGAGTTGAAATTGATCGCTTGAACCATTTGGGGCTGCTGACTGCCCTGTGTAGCTGTCTTGGTATTGGATAGACGAGATTCGATCGTACCGCCATTCGCCCTGGAGTTCGGCAGGCACTCCAGTACTGTTTTTACCCGCCTGGCTCGCGCTTGGGTACAAAACAAGGCTAGTGGTGAGTCCCAAACTCAGTGCACTTGTAGCGAAAAGGCGGACAGCTTTTGGCATCGAATAGAGTTGCTTGTTTGTTATTGAGTACATAAGATTTTTGCAGAAATAGATTTATTTACCAACGAAAGCGATTTATAACGCGAAGTCTGCGTGTTTATATATAGCGATTTCCATTAGGGGCGCACAGAGGTGCGCCCTGCATCCAAATGAAAGGTTCACCCAAGAAACTGCAATCCATATTTGCTCAAAACAGGCTCTACTTTTTCCATGTTTAGTGATGAACTATCTGCTACTTGACCCATTTCTTCATAAAAGTTTTTTGCGCCTTTAGGTGAAACTAAAACCAGAAATTTAGCATTAGCAGAACGAATCTTGAAGGCGTGTGGTGCATTGTGAGGAATGTTAACGAAAAATCCTGGTGATGCCAAAATTGTTTCTGTACCAATTTGGATGTCTAGTTCACCTTCTAGAATATAAAATGCCTCTTCCCAAGGGTGAGTATGCAATGGTGGCCCATTTCCTTCTGTATCTGTAAACTCGTAAATTGTCCAAGCTTGATTTGTATCTTCACCAGTTGCTTTTACGGTAAATTGTCCGCCAAGAATTGAGAATTGATTACCTTCTCCTGGTGCAATAATGATTGGTTTACGTATAGTTGAACTTTGCATACAAGTTACTCCTTGTCGTGTAATTTTGGAAAGGTGAGCCACAAACTTGATTTGATGTTTGTAACATTAGAAATTAATCGGGGAGAACTAGGGGAGATAAATGGGTAATTGATATTTTTTTGTAACTGATTATTAAGACACTGAACTAAGGTTAAAATCTCTAAGAATAATTAGTAGCTATTCTGGCTAAAGTCGATATTGCCATGCCTAAAGAACCGCTCAACTTGCCTAAAGCAGACATACTAGTGATTGATGATACCCCAGAAAATCTGAACCTCCTATCTGCTATGCTGACGGAACAGGGATATAAAGTTCGGAGTGTAACTAAAGGTTCTACGGGGTTACGGGGAGCAAATGCTGTCCCGCCCGACCTGATTTTGCTGGATGTGAATATGCCTGAGATGAATGGCTATGAAGTCTGTCAACACCTGAAGGCAAGCGATCGCACCCGCGAAATTCCGGTAATTTTTATCAGCGCTTTGGGTGATGTGCTGGATAAGGTGAAAGCGTTTGCAGTTGGCGGGGTAGATTATATCACTAAGCCTTTTCAACTAGAAGAGGTTTTAGCACGAATTGAAAATCACTTGACGATTTGGAAACTGCAACAACAACTCCAAGCTCAAAATGAGCAGTTGCAGCAGGAAATTTCTGAACGCACCAAAGCAGAAGAGAAGTTTGCTAAAGTTTTTCGCTCTAGTCCCAATCCGATTGCGATCGCCACAGTTTCGGAAGCTCGTTTTATTGATGTTAATCCCAGTTTCTTAAAGATGAGCGGCTATTCTTTAGAGGAAGTAATTGGAGATACCGCAAATGAACTTAATTTGGGTAAAAACACAACCGCGATGTCTAACGACAAGCCGCTAGGTGTCTACGCTCAAACAATTCAACTTTTGCCGGAAACTGGATCACTGTACAATCTAGAATTTGAATTTTATACTAAGTCTGGAGAACTCAAAACTATACTGATCTCTCTCGAATTGATTGACTTAGGTGGAGTACCCTGTGCTTTATTAATTGCCAATGATATCACCGAACGTAAACGTCTAGAAAACGAATTTATCTCTTTAGTTAGTCATGAATTGCGTACACCTTTAACTTCCACAATGGGAGCATTAGATTTATTGGGTTCAGGGCAACTGGGAACTCTGAGCGAACAGGGGCAAAAAGTCTTAAGCATTGCCACCAGTAATACTGAACGCCTAATTCGTTTGGTAAACGATATTCTCGATTTAGAAAGGATGAAATCGGGCAAAATCTTCACGCGTAAGACAAAGTGCAACGCCGCAGACTTGCTAATTATGGCAACGGAAGCAATGCAAGCAATGGCAGATAAATTACAAGTCAGACTGATTATAAATCCTGTAGAAGTTGAACTTTGGGCAGACCCCGATCGCCTCCTGCAAACCCTGATTAACTTACTGAGCAACGCTATTAAGTTTTCTGAACCAGGCGATACCGTGTGGATAAGTGCTACTCTCTCAGAATCCAGAAGCGTTGAGTCTGAAGAAAATCAACCTTCATCACCCAAATACCTTTTGATTACTATCCAAGATGAAGGGCGAGGAATTCCTGAAGATAAATTGCAAATAATCTTCGAGCGTTTTCAGCAGGTAGATGCATCCGACTCCCGCAATAAAGGAGGAACAGGTTTAGGACTGGCTATTTGCCGAAATATTGTCCAGCAACATAACGGTAAAATCTGGGTTGAAAGCATTTTGGGTAAAGGTAGCACTTTTTATGTACTGTTACCTTTACCAGGTTTGCAATAAACGGCTTCTAACTGCTTAATTCTCCCCTAATTTTCCCCGATCTGGCTTTAGAATATCTCAATAGCGATCAAGCAAATTAACACGTACATCGTGCAAAAGTATCACTATGAACAGAAATATCTTGATTGTTGATGATGAAGAAGATGTGCGGGCGATCGCAAAGTTGGGATTAGAAATGGGTGCTGGTTGGAACGTGTTGACTGCTTGTTCTGGTCGGGAAGCGTTGAATATAGCCGCCAACTCTACACTTGATGTCATTTTACTAGATATGATGATGCCTGATATGGATGGGCGTGCCACCCTGCAACAACTGAAAGCTAACCCTGGCACTAAAAAAATTCCAGTAATTTTATTAACAGCCAAATTCCAGCAATCAGATAGAGAGAGTTTTACTGATTTGGATGTCGCTGCTATTTTTGCCAAGCCTTTCCGTCCATTGAAACTAGCAGAGCAAATCAATGAAGTACTGGGCATTTAGCCTGACTTTGATGAGCGACATTAGTTAAATGAATAAAGAGTTTCTATCTCTTACCTGCTGTCCCCTGGCTCCTGACTCAAAACCCGTGTTATATGCCTGAATATGGTGCTAGGGCTAAAGTTTTTGTCAGATCAGCAAGGAGAACGCGATCGCAGAGGTTAAACATTTCTACTTCTGTCTGTGTCTGTCGCATCAGCCGCAGGAAATGACCTTCAGTGTCAACACTTAGGGCAATGTAGTTGAGGAACATTTTGAGGTAGCCTACGCGCGATCGCTCTGGCATACTTGTTGCGGTTGGGGTCTGCCATAAACGATCAATATAGTTGCGTACCTCCACTAAAGGAACGGGCGCGATCGGTTCTCCTCGCAAAGCCTGCCGAATTTGACTAAAAATCCAAGGATTCCCGATCGCCCAGCGTCCAACCATTACACCCGCCGCGCCCGTTTGAGAAAGCACTTCAAGAGCAGTTGTCGCAGAGTAGATATTGCCATTGGCAAGCACTGGGCAATCGACTCGTCTAACGGCTTCAGCGATCAAATCATATTTCACTGCCCCGTGGTACATATCTTTCACCGTGCGACCATGTAAACTCAGCAAATCAATGCTGTGGCGATTGATCATATCTAAAATTTCGTAAAAATTATCTGTATTTTCAAAGCCTACGCGCATCTTGACAGTCAAAGGTCGATCGTTGACTGCCTGCCGTAGTTCTGCCAAAATCCGATCCACTTTTTCTGGTGAGAGCAGCAATCCACCCCCAACATTTTTGCGATAGATTCTAGGTGCTGGACAGCCCATGTTCAAGTCAACTCCAGCGATATTATAGCGGCAGAGTTCCTGTGCTGTTCTTACCAAGTCTGGAATGCTTTCGCCAATCATTTGAGCAAAAACGGGGCGACCCGTGTCGTTTTCGGTTATTGCTGCCAGAATGCTACGATTGAGCCGTGAAGTATGATTCACGCGGAAATACTCGGTGAAAAAGTAATCAGGGCTGCCGTAGTGGGCAATGACCTTCATAAACCAGAGGTTTGTTACATCCTGCATAGGCGCAAGAGCGGTGAGGGGTAGGTCTTTCTGGAGCGCTTTAGGGAGCAATACCTGGGACGACATGGAGATGAGAGCGTTCGACAAAGCATCACTCTATCAAAAAATGGTTACTAAGGTTTTACTCATGTTTATGGTTGAACAACTAATTGGTTTAAAATTCCCAAACATCGCTTCGGCTTACATCCTTTTAGGCAAGCCGGGTAGCACCATCGGACTGAATTTATGGTCTAGCTACCTTACCAACTGGACAATCTGGAATCACATTCGTACAGGGTCGGCGCTTGCGGCAGCGACATTGTTCACCATCGCGCTCTGCTATAAAGCTGTGCAATCATAATCTTGGTGTAGTCTTGACATCTCCCTCGGTTAGAAACCGAAGGATTCTAAACTGATGTTGCTACGGGGTCTAAAAGACCCACTATGCAACGTTTACGATATGATTTATTTAATCGTGTAAACAAATCATATCGTTTGGCACTGTCAAAATGCCCTACCCACCTCGACTAGGTTAAATTTAACACCTTGTGTACTATAGTTTCCTTCTGCAAAATCTGAAGATAGTAATTTCTCGATAGAGGTGTGTAGAAATCTAAAGACATTATTAAGCTGATACCCAGGTAAGATGGGTAAAAGTTGGGTAGTTATGCGCTATTTTTCTGCAAATGATTGAGTGATGATTACGTATATAGAAAGCGCTAGCAAAGATTTTTAGCTGGCATTTAATAAACAGTACATAAAAACAAAGCCCTGGATTTTTACCAGGGCTTTTTAAATTTAAACCTTTCTTCAATACTTTTTCCCTTTAAGCAAACCATATTGCCAGTGGTTACGCTGTCAAGTAAATTTTAGAAAATGGCTTTATTGCCTGAGCAAATCTCATTAGTGGAACTAAATAATGGTTAGTTTGACAAAATAAAATACTTAAAATACTAGTATAATATCAAGCGCCAGTATTGCTTAAGGAGCTAATGATGAGAGGATGGGTAAATGATCCACATTCAGGAGGGGTAAAAATCCCGGATCAAGTCAAACAGAGAACGAAGCAACGAATATTAGCCTATGCAGAGCAGAATTATGCGGGGAAATACATACGCATTGATATACGTTTCAAAGGATACTTCTGTTACATAGATGCTTATAAAGAACCATCTTTACCAGATAGTTATGATCCATCAATTTTTAAAGTAACGCGCGAGGAATATATAGAAGGAGTAAGAAATACACCAATTCATCTGTGTCGATTGCGCTACAAAGGGAATGAAGAGAAATGGACAAAGGCTTTTTACACCTATAGTAATGAAAAATACGAACCTAGCTTATTTAATAATGGTACTTTTTATGGAACACCAGAAGAAGCATTTCAAAGTTCAGCATTGTATTTAGATTAAGGAATTTTTGAAAGTTATTAATTGTTTTTGAGATGACAAATACAAAGTCATTTGCCTTAAAAAATAAATAATATTTATTAATATGTCTGAATCTTATACACCTCAGCCTTTACCGCCAATTAATCCTAACAGTCCGAGACGATAGCGAAGCGTTAGCGAGTCCTCGAGCGTCTGTTCATCCATGCTCCAAACCTCGATTTCGGTGTTTGGATATTGTGCTTGAAGAAACTTGAGCCTCAAATCGAGTTTTTTTTCCAGTTTTCTTGCTCAATAAGGTCACTCATCCCATGTTCTGGCCGAGGAACACGTAGCCTGTATCTCATTTGTTGCAGATACTCCCATCCTCTGTGCCGAGTTATACGTTTTCCTGTTAATTCACTTAACCAATCTGCCACTTTGCGACCATTCCACAACCCGCCGTCTGGTGCTTTATCTTCTAGTATTTGCCACAGTTGTGCTTGTTGTATATCTGTTAAATTTGCTTCTTTTCCTGGGTTATGATGCCTTTGGTCTCCCAGTGCGCTTGTTCCTAGTTGGTTATAGCGTTTTACTAACTGATAAATCCAAATTTTTGTATATCCTGTTATTTGCGCCACCTCAGCCACCGTTTTTCCTGTCGCTATTAGCCAAATTATTTGGTAATGGCTGCGTTGTATTGCTTCTGTCGCCTGACGATATCGAACCAAAAGTTCCTCCGTACTCATGTAGTTAACGATCGCAATCCGTTTCGGCATAAGACGTAGATAGATACACTGCAACGATCCCAGCTTTATTATAAGTATTTATCCGAACTTGATATTATTTAATTTATGGAATCAAAACGACTTTTCCTCCCCCTGCTCCCCTGCCTTAAAAACGATAGGATATCTTTTTATTTGGAGGTTTCTAATTCTGTAGAACCTGTGCGATCGCCTCAGAAATCGGTAAGCCAGGACAGCGTTCTAACCAGAAAAACTCGCCAACTGGGTTAACCTCAAGAAATACATGACGACCATCAGGAGTCAAAATAATATCGATAGCTCCGTAGTTCAAACCAAATTCTGCCATGAGTTTGAGCAGTTTCTCTTCAACATCTTCAGGCAGAGTGTACGGTTCCCAAGCATCGAGTAAGGCAATTCCCTGTTTGCGCCAATCGTAACGCGCCTTATCCAAAGCTTGAGAATCAACCGCAGCCGTCAGCACACGTTTGCCTACAATAATTGTCCGCAGTTCCAATGCTTTGGGAATCTTTTCTTGAAACGTCATTGGGCAGAAACGTAATCCATCTAGGTTGTCCAGATCCTCAGATGAAATTGGATTCGTAAACACAACTTTTTCTCGTCCTTGTTCATCGTAAATGGCGAAGGAAGAGAGCATCTTTGTAATCATTCCCTGCTTACACTCTTGGGCAAATTGCTTCACTGCCACTGAATTGTTTGTAGTCAGAGTACGTGGTGTATCTAGACCGATCTCTCGCGCTATTCGTAATTGCAGTTGCTTATTTTCGGCTCGGCGAATATTTGGCACAGGATCGAGATGGAAACCCTTAATACTGGCAATCATTCCGTCAATGGTGACGCGAGATTCTTTGAGTGAGGCTTGTCTGAGTTGGTTGTCCATCGAGTCGGGAATTTTTGACCCAATTGCGATACGGCGATACCAAACTGCTGACACTTCATTCAAATCTAATGTCTGGTCTTCGACGTTTAGAATAACTCGCTCACTTTTAGAATAGTAAACATCTAAGGTGATTTCTGTGGGAAATCGGTCTGTATCAAAACGAAATGCTTTCCCTCCTTGGGCTTCAATTGCCTGAATAACTAGAGGAATACTTTCGTTGTCTTGGCTGTGAGTAATGATTAAAACAGTCACGTCGCTTCGCTCCGAATTAAAAATTAAAAATTAATAAGTTACTAAATTTATAAAGGCTGTCAGTTGGTTTTAAGTAAAAGCATTTTGCTTAGGGCTTGTTGAAAGTAGTGCAGATGCGATCGCAGATGCGATCGGGTAGTCCAAATCTCTCTCTAGCATCCCCCACTCTCCTGTAGGATTAATTTCTAAAAAAACGTATTCTCCTGATGGCGTTTTGATGAAGTCAAATGCTCCAAAAATCAGTCCAAACCTTGCCATAAAAGCATCCAGGCAACGGATTACTTTATCAGGTAATTGATATGGTTGCCAGGTAAGAGCCTCTTTTGTTCCCCGTCGCCAATCTTGGGTGGATGCTGCATACTCAGACGCATCCAGTGCGCCGACAAAGAGATTACCATTCACATACACTGCACGTAGTTCTAGCTGTTTGGGGATTTGTTCTTGAAACACAACTGGACAATAGCGCAGTGTTTCAGCATCAAGTAAGTCTTCTTCTTTAACGGCGCTGGTATACATGAAAAAAGAGGAGGCTTGCATCCCATAAGAAAGAGGTCTAAGTAGCTTGGCAACCATTTTCCCTTTAACTTCCCCAAAAAACTCTCGTGTTTGTTGAGGATTGTTGGTGACGATAGTCCGAGGTATGACAAGACCAACTTCCGATGCAATTCTTAGTTGGCGTAGCTTGTTGTCAGCTGCACTGATCCGTTGTAAATCATCCACCCAGGTAGCTCCCCTCAGACTGTCCCAAAAGCCATCTAAGACTGCGAGTGATTCACTAGAGCAGGCTGCTTGGAATTGGGGAGCCAATTCTTTACCTAGATCGGGTTGCCAGATCCGTCGCATCCATACTGCTTTAACTTGCTCGGTGTTCAAAGAGCGATCGCCATATTCCAGTTTATGATTGCTCCCAGAGTTACTAAAATTCGCCTCAATTTTTACTGTCATTGGAAATTTATCAGTATCAAGGCGAAATGGCTGTGCGCCTCGTTTTGATACAGCTTCTGCAACTCTATCTATTGTGAAGTAATCACCACTATGGGTGATTAATAAAACCACATCACGGTCAACGTACATAAAATATTTTCATTAGGTTTTTGTATTGTCCCTACTGTCAACTATTAAAAAAATAAAGCATAAAAAAAGTAAACTTAGTTTTAACGGGAAGCCAACCCCTAAATGGAGTTGGCAAAGCTAACAGTATTTTTATTCTAAGAATATTTTCAAAACCGCATCTCTGATGTACTCAAAAGTATGCAGTTATTCTATTGTCGGCAAGCTTCATCGCTGTCTGAAGGGTGCTTATAAGTAATAGCGTATTGATCACTATCAGAAGGGTACTTCCTAGTTGCTACGCTGCCGTCTTCATTATCAGAAGGGAACTTCTCAGTTACGACTGTGCCTCCGCCGCCGTCTTCATTATCAGAAGGGAACTTCAGAGTTACTACATCAGGAGGGTTCTTCAGAGTTACAACTTTCCCTCCGCCGCCAATCCCCTCTGATTCTTCATCAGATAGGTCTTCAAAGCTTTGCCCTTCTAAAAATCTGGCAAAGAAGGGTACTGCTTGTGAATTCAGTTCTTCTGGCTTGTTTTCAGACATAATTTTCTCCTACGGTCAAGTAAAGATACATATATACTCAAATCAATGATACTACATAGGGTTTCATCTATGTAAGCATAAATTTCAATTGTTTGTAATGTTTAAGTGAATATGCTGTTTTTATTGTTCCATCTATTGATAATTAATACCAAAATACCAAGTTAATAAACTTTGTAATTTAAAATTTTCAAAGTTGTGAAAGCCATGGACTAATTTTTAATTAGCTTGAGTTTATTATTAATTCCTTCGTAAAGATTCATGTTATTCATCCCTGGTAGGTTAATTATTTGTTCTACGGAAAATCTTATCATTAGCATCCTAAAACCAAATTTTATGTTTTAATTACATATTAAACATTCTTACTCCAGTCTTAAAAAGCTAAAAATATTTACTTCATAAGACTTTGACGGATTATGAGATAAATTTATGGAATTAATTCAATCATTTTTATCTTTTTTAGATAAAGGAAGCGATAGAACCGATTTAACTTAACCTTATCCTTATTTTTATTTGTTCTTAGTTGTGTCAAGACTTTTAATGCAATATATTTTATTGAATTAGTATTAAATCTTCTATAAAAACCCAATTAATTTTTAAAAAGCTTGACTACTGGTAGCTTTGGGTGTTATCAATCAGAGCTTCAGTATACTTATAAATATTAATACCGGACTCTCAATAGCTGTATGTAATATTGTCAAAACAGGTTTAAAGATTCAGCCTGACTGTTTGATATCGTACTCTCTAAATCAGGATCAACTTTATGTATCGATTCGAGATCAGTGCATACACGCAAACGGGTGAATCCATCTGTCTGGTCGGTTCGACTCCAGAGTTGGGGCTGTGGGATATCGTGAAATGTGTCCATCTGCGTACAAATGGCGATCGCTATCCTTTATGGTGGACAGATGAAATTGACATTGAGCAGCCTTTATCGGGCGATGGAGAGAGGGTTGAATATAAGTACATACGTCTCGATGCAAAGGGTAACGCCCGATGGGAGAGCTTACTAGATACAAATCGCTGGATTCCCATTGATCCTAACGATCATTCCAGCACAATCATTGTGGATGATGGCGCATTCGGTTATTTACAACCTTACCCCTTTGGATACCTTGAGAAACCTACTATTAAGATACCTGTGAACGAAGGGGCAGAAAGGCTCAAAATTGTAGTAATTGGCAGTTCCGTAGCATTAGGTCATAAAGCCTGGTTTTTGAAAGGTTGGGTTTGGCTGTTGGCACAGGCTTTACAGCAAAAATATGGGCATCAACTCGTGAATGTGTCGGAAGTGGGGGCGAATATCAGCAGAACGATCGCTCGATTTGGCTCAGTTGTCACCCCAGAACAGCCAGATGTCGTAATTATTGCCCTGTCTCTGGGCAACGAAGGATTAGCTTCCTGTCCCCCTCACGAACGACGAGCAGTACAGCGACGGTTTGAAAGTGGCTTGCAGCAGCTCGTGAAAATGACGCGGGACATCGGGGCAATTCCAATTCTGGGCGGTGTCTATCCCAATGGCGATTATTCCCAGGAACATTACTGGCTGACCCGAGACACACACAACCGAATGCTAAGTTGGGGGATACCTATACTGGATTGGTTGGCAGCTGTGGATGATGGGCAAGGACGATGGAAAGCGGGAATATCCTTCGATCCGGCTCACCCGAACACGGTTGGTCATAGCTTGATGTATCAGCAGATCGACCAGCACCTCTTCGATATCGACAAAGACAAATTAGCAAAAGAAAAACAACACTTGCGGCAACCGAATGAATTCCCCATCTACTTTGACAATGCGGGCTTTCATGTCTCTGTCTGTATGGAAGAGAAGCGTTTACGGATTGTTAATCCATCACAATACAGCTACACGATCGCTCCCTATTGGCAAGAACTACAAACTGCACTACAAAGTAAGGCTGGATTGATAGCGGGTATCTACATTGCTAAGGATACCCAACCAGGGACTCTCCCCTTCTTTGCTGTAGAGGATGGCGCGATCGCAACTACAATAAACATTCCCCCTAGTGCCAACCTAGAATATAGTGCTGCCTTCAATCTCTTTTCGCCAAACAACGTTTTATTCTATGACGGGCATCTGGGGATTTTGCAAGCGGACGAACGCCACCTCTGGGTAATCAACGAATCGGACAACGAGTACAATATCCAGCCGATGTGGACGGAAGTTTGCAACGCACTTAAAGCTATGCCATCGGGTGTCTATGAAGATCCGGGCGTTGCTGAATCATGGGATGATTTCGCTGAATTTGATACGAGTTTTCAATGGTTTCAACCGCCTATTCATCCCGCATTTATGCAACGCCGAAGATCCGCTTTATCCCGACGCCCCCTTTCGTACGATGATGATTGGCAAGGATGGGCTAGAAAGCCGGGTGAAAGCACCACCGAAGTCTGCGATGCTTTTCCAATACAAATGCAAATTAGCGGATATCAGCCGTGTAGCTATTCTTCCCCTTGGCGATCGCTGTGCCGTCCGCATGATGCTATATAAGATGGAGTACGATGGACCTGCTTTTCCCTTTGATCTGACGCGCACGACTAATATTGCAGATGTTGCGGATGCGATCGAAAACGGTTTTTATGATATGTGGAATCCTGCCTTCCTGCACTACAGCCCCGACGCAGGCAGAATTTACCATAGTAAATGGTCGGGTCTGTCTTTTGCCCATGAAGTTGAGGAGACAGACGACCCGATAAATGATATGTCTCCCGTCCATGAACGGATGCGCGTTCGTTACACGGCACGCTCTGAAAGGTTTTGGTACGCACTGCGGCACTGTGATAAAGTGCTTTTTGTCCGTACAGGAATTAGCGATCGCGGTGGTGTGATAGATTTAGTCAACAAGTTACAAAAACAATGCCAGGGGAAACCATTTCATCTCTTGCTTCTTTCTCCCCAAAGCGATGATGAGTTTTTAGACCTTCCCAATGTGCTGCATTACAATGTCGAGTTTAATCCCGATCACATGTATGACGATTTGGGACACTGGATGTATTGTACAGAGGTAATGCGAGGAATTTTACAATCTCTTGGGGTATCTAGCAAAAACCTCTTTTGGTGTCCACCCAAAATACCGAAGGGGTGAGAAATTAGTAGAAGCGAACTCATTTGCTATTTTGGAGATGTCTATTTGTTATTTCGGCGACTGGGTTGTTTGAGTGGCTGTGAAATGATCTGCCGACTACTTACAGCTTGCTTTTGTCGCAAATCATCACAAATTGCTTGTAAGTCGTAGTTGAAAGCCTTTGCATGTTCTTCTCGAATTCTATAAATCTCTTCAAGAATTTCATCTTTCCACATATCTACTCTCCCATTAATTCGTAGGGTGTACAAAGGGTTGGCACCTCGTATCCGGCATCAAGACTGATTTGGGCTAGCTTCTTTACTGGTTTCAATGTAAACAGTTTCGCTCATATCGCATAAGCTGTTAACTTTCTCATATTATTGAGATCGCTAAGGATTCACTTAATTCTAATGACTTACAAGGTTGAAAATTTCTAGGTCTAGTTCAGCATTGACGATCGCTATCAACAAAATAACTCAACCACTGTCGGCTTAGTAACTTTCCCCATAGCGTTGCGTGGTAATTCTTCAACTATCAAAATTTGGGTTGGCACTTTATAAACTGCCAATCGCTCTTTTGCCCAAATCCTAAAAGCTTCTAATGTTAAAGATTGTGACCCTTGCAATACTAACGCAGCACAAACCCGTTCACCCCACTCTAAATTAGCAACCCCAACCACTGCACATTCCTGAATATCTGGATGCGATCGCAATACTTCTTCAATTTCTAAAGCTGAAACTTTATACCCTCCCGTTTTGATAATATCCACACTCATCCGCCCCAGAATGCGGTAGTTGCCATTCTCAACTACGGCGGTATCTCCAGTACGGAACCAGCCATCTTGGAAGGCTTTAGCGGTTGCTTCGGGGTTTTGCCAATATTCTATAAACACTCCAGGCCCTTTAACTTGGATTTCTCCTGGTGTTCCTGCTGGAACTAACTCCCCCTTCTCATCCACTAATCTCACTTCAACTTGAGGTAAAGGCTTCCCTACATATCCAGACAAGCGTTCACCGTGTAAAGGGTTCGATAGCGCCATACCGATTTCAGTCATGCCATAACGCTCAAGCAGAAAATGGCCGCTGATAGTTTGCCACTTTTCTAAAACTTGAACTGGTAAAGCTGCGGAGCCAGAAACCATCAGGCGCATCTTAGCACAGCCTTCTGACATACTTTTTTGGCGTTCTTTAGAGGCAGTTTCCCAAACAGCAATTAGCTTTACATAAATTGTTGGTACTGCCATAAATAGGGTTAAGTCACCGTCACAAATTCGGTTCCAAACCGTTTCGGCATCAAACTTGCTCAACAGATGACACTCAGCGCCAGCCCATAAAGCACAAGTCAGGACGTTAATAATTCCATGAATATGATGTAGTGGCAGGATATGTAAAATGCGATCATTTGATGTCCATTCCCAAGCGGTGTTTAAGCTAGTCACTTGCGCTTGAATATTTTGATGGGTTGTAACTACACCTTTGGGTTTACCTGTGGTACCGCTAGTGTAGAGAATTAAGGCTCGTCTAGTGATATCTACCTCTGGGAGCGTAGCAATATTAGATGGGAGCGTTTCTGAGGTAAGGATGAATCTCAAATTGTGTTCTTGGGCGAGCGATCGCAGTATACCTTCAAAATTAGGATGAGCAACAATAATCGATGCTCTAGAATTGGTAATTACATACTCCAATTCTGGTCGCGGGTGGGAAACACACAGAGGTACAGCTATGCCACCAGCACGCCAAATCCCCCATTGAGTGGCTACATACTCAAATCCAGGTGGGATGAGAAAGGCAACTCGCTGCTCCTGTAAATCTTCTGAATTATTAAGAAGACCTGTTGCTATTTGACTGGAAGAGTGAAGCAAATCTCGATAGGTAAATGCTCTATCCGTTGTAGAAATTGCTGTTTTATCGTTGTGTTCTTCAGCACAAGTAATCAATGGGAGATTCACGTTTATTTACCGATTTAGGATTGATTTAGTCTACTTACAGAAAGCATATAGCAATGCTAAACGAGATGTAAATTTTACTATTCCACCAATGTCTGTAACCTGAAAGACGTTACAACCAACGTTGCTTTTTAGCATATACAATACTACCAACTACAATTAATGCCATAACGCAGATCACAGCAGGATAAGCCCAAACTTGATCTAATTCCGGCATATATTTGAAGTTCATGCCATAGAAACCAGATATAAAAGTAATTGGTAAAAATATAGTCGAGAGGATAGTCAAACGATTAATTCGTTCACCGGTTTTGCTAGCAATATTATCGCGTTGAATTTCCATTAATTCTGACATCCAGGCTCTCAAAGCTTGATATTCTTGCCAGAGTTTGTCAACGTGATGAACTAATTCTTGATTGAATAGTTCCTTTACTGGTTGGGTAATCCATTGGCAATCTTCGTGATCCATAATAGCCATCAGTGACTTGATGCTTTGAAAATTACGGCGTCCTGAACGAGTCGATTGCCTCATCGTTGCAATTTTGTGGTATGTTAATTCATCACCAGAATTAGCTAAAACTTCATCTTCTAAATCATCAAGTTTTCTATAAATATAGTCAAATACAGTATGGTAATTATTTAGAACCTCTCTATAAATGAGATAAAAAACATAGTCAATTCCTAACGTTTCAATATCTTTAGTTCGTTTTTGCAGATTATTAGCTAAAATACTTAAAACTTTTAATTCAGTAATTTCAAAGGTGATAATAAAATTATTTCCTAGCACAATATTGCCGCGAGCAACCTCAAACTCATGATTTTTTATTTGAGGAGTTAATATTTCATAGCTGTCAAATAAACAATCTTCTATGTCTTCATCAATTCCAACAGGTGAATGGTTGAAAATCATATTGACACGAGATGCATTAAGACCAAAATGCTTAATAATTTTGGCCGTTCCAGTGCGATCGCGGAAGTGAATACAGCGCAACCAAATATTGCGAGAACTATCAATTTGTTTCAGTACCGTATCGACATGATTGCTGGTAAATAATTCCAGGTTGTCTGGATGAAAAGTGAGGAGAGTTAGCATATAGCCATCCTAATTGAGTCGTAAGAAAATACTATGACTCATGTTGAGTGATAATTTATTTGACTACAAGGACACATAAAATGTCAAAGCTTACGGTTTATGGCGGTGAATAGACATATTACAATCCGCTTGGTGTTAATGATATTTTACCCCGGAAGATACCCCAACCCCTCTTAAAAAAGCTTGCTCTAATTCCCTCCTTTTTAAGCCATAGGCTTAGATTAAGGCTTAAAACTCATTGTCAAAGTCAATTTTTTTCTCTTTTCCTAGATCTAGTGCGAGTAGCTTTCGCTGGTGCTGACTTATTTTGTAGAATTGCAATCTCCCTCTGTGCATCTTGATAACTATCTTTTTTACCTTGCTGTTGGAATAGTTTTGCAGCTTTTTTGAAATCTGCGATCGCTCCCTGTTTATTTTTCTGCTTAGTGCGAATCACGCCTCGGTTATAGTAGGCTAAGGCATTGTTAGCATTAATTGCGATCGCTCGTGAATAATCTTGGTTTGCAGCTTTTTTATTTCCTAGTTCGAGATAAGCATTACCACGGTTGTTGTAAGCTGCCACATCATTAGGATCTAGTTTAAGTGCTTCGGTGTAATCTTCAATAGCGCCTTTATAATCTCCGAAAGAAGAGCGGTGAATACCTCTGTGGATGTAAGCCGCAGTAAATTTAGGATCAATCTTTAAAATAGCGTTGTAATCTTCAGTAGCTTCGAGTTTATTTCCTAGATCGCTGTAAACATCACCACGATTAAGATAGGCTTCTATGTATTTAGGATTAATGTTAATTGCATCCGTATAATCTTTAAGCGCTGCATATTTTTGCTTATTAATAGATTGAGTTAAACCCCTTTGATAATAAGCTTTAGCATCACTCGGATTAATCTTAATTACTCTATCAAAATCTTGGATTGCTTCAATTCTTCGTCTGAGGCGACGGCGAAGGATTCCTCGTTGCAAGTAGGCTTCGGTATACTGAGGCTTGAGAGCGATCGCTTTGCCAAAATCTGCCATTGCTGCTTTATGATCCTTCACTTGAACACGGGCTAACCCGCGGCCATAGTAAGCATAAGCATTTTCAGAATTTAACTTAATTGATTGAGTATAGTCTGCGATCGCTTCTTTATACTTGCCTAATTCCGAAAAAGCAAATCCTCGGTCAAAATAGGCATTAGCATCTTGAGGATTGAGCAAAATGGCTTGGCTAGAGTCTGCTTGTGCTTGCTCATAGTCTCCTAATCGATAATAAGCATCGCCTCGCCTATTATAAGCCAGAGCATTTTGCGGATCTAATTCAATAGCCTGATTAAAATCTTCAACTGCTCCCTCATAGTTTCCTGCTTCATATTTGCTTACACCTTGTTGGTAGAATGTCTGTTGAGCATCAGTTACAGGTTTAGATGATCTCAATTGCCACGCTCCAACACCAAGTGCGATACAGCCAGTTACCCCCGTCATAACTAATAATAATTTTTTCTGATGTTGTCTTTGCTGATCGTGCTTAATATTCGTTATCTTTTTCAAGTCGTCTAAAACTTCGGTTGCATATTGGTAGCGCTTACGATAGTCAAAACGCACCATTTTATTAATAATTATTGCTAATTTTCTATTAATTTTTAGGTTTTTTTTCCACCAGACAATTTCACCTGTCAGCCGATTTTTGCGACTTTGTAAATTAGATATTTCGTTTCCAGATAAACCTAAAAGTGCTGCGATCGCAACGATACCTAAAGCATATATATCGCTGTTATATTTAACATTGCCGTTAACTTGTTCTATCGGTATATATTCGAGATGATCAACAGTGTTAGGGATGGCTTTATTAATAGTATCAAAATTAACCAAAACGAACTTTTTATCTGATTTACGGCGAATGATATTAGCTGGTTTAATATCTTGATGAATCACGCCATTGCTATGTAAAATCACCAAAATTTCTAATATCTCTGATAAAAGACTAATTACTTGGTCTTCCGTCAGAGGTTGTCCCTGAATAATTTCATCACTTAGAGGATTTCCAGGTATGAATTCTTGGACTATATAGAATTCTTCATTTTCTTCAAAATAAGCAATTAGCTTTTGAATCTTCTCGTGTTTCTGTCTTAGTTTTTCTAAAGTTTCTGCTTGACTAGCAAACAAGCTGCGTAGGATTGTTAAAGCTTGAGGATTGCTACTAGGAGGAGATAACTGTTTTACTATAAATTCGCTACTAGGAAGATTAATATCTTTAACTAGATACGTTTTGCCATTCTCACTATTAGTGAGAATTTTTACTATTTGATAATGTCCATTGAGTAAATGACTATTCATTAAATATAAATATAGTATTATAAATTGTTTGATTATAGCTTACGTGTTATTACTGTTGAGCTTTAGATATAAAGATTTATTTATTTTAGATTTAGTAGCAATGGGAGATAAAAATATCACCGCATCGCAGACGAAAAGGGTGGTATGAGCTAAAAGCCGCTCAAAAAACTTAATTTAGTTTGATGTGGTGAAAACCGGATTTCAGAAATAGTAGCCATGACTCATATCTTGCACCTCTACGTATAAACCCAGTGAAAGTAAAAAACTGCCCACATTTGCTATCTAAGTTTTATCGGTTTTTCTCGCTAAATAAAGGGTTTTGCTTTTTTGCTGAGTAATAAATTTACATCAATTTTTCTTGGTGCAAGATGTAAGATGATGGAACAATGGCATCCCAAAGATAGACAGTATATATATCGCATTGTCAGCCGAAACAATCGCATTGTCAGCCGAAACAATCGTATTGTCAGTCAAAACAATCGCATTGTCAGCTGATGTATCAATAATGCAAGGAGAGAATAGTTATTCTCTCCTGTGGATAGAAGGAATTAGAGCCAGGTTTTACGCTGGGACGACAAATTTCTCACTACCAGCTAGTCCAAAAGCAGCATGAATGACTTGCAAAGCTTTAACACCTTGCTCTTGTGCCACGACACAACTAATTTTTATTTCTGAGGTAGCAATCATTTGAATATTAATTTGGTGTTCGGCTAATGCTTCAAACATTTTAGCGGCTACACCTGGTTGTCCCACCATACCTGCACCTACAATACTTACTTTAGCGATCGCACTATCTAAAACAACTTCACTCCATCCTAATTCTGCTGCTACTTGGGTAAGCATTTTTTTTGCACTTTCCCCGTCTATCCGCGAGACTGTAAAGGCAATATCTCGTCTGGGAATACCATCAATCACTCGACAACGCTGAGATTGGATAATCATATCAACGCTGATATTATGCTGCGCTAACAGTCCAAACAGCTTCGCCGCCATCCCCGGCTGATCTGGCAATTGGCGAATAGCAAGACGCGCTTGATTCAAATCAAGGGCGACGCCACGAACGGGGGGTGGGGAGTGAGGAGTTAGGAGTGAGGAGTTAGGAGTAAGGAGTTCTCCCCTGCTCCCTGCTCCCTGCCCCCCTGCCTCTATCTCAAAGGCGCTGCGGAGTGCGTTGACGGCGCGATCGCATTCGGCGGCATCGACTACGCAACTTACTTTTACTTCGCTGGTGGAAATCATCTGGATGTTCACGCCTGCTTCTGCCAAGGTGGCGAACATCTTTGCAGCTACGCCAGGACGGCCAATCATGCCCGCGCCTGCGATACTGACTTTGGCAATGTTATGTTCCACCATTACCTCGGCTTCGTCAGATTTGGGGTTAGATTGACTCCTCAGTGCTGGGGCGATCGCTGCTGTTACTGCTTCTGCCCGTTTCAATATTGGTGTGGTGACAGTAAAGGCAATGTCATTACTGTTACCTTCATGAACTGACTGAATAATCAAATCTACGTCTACTTTTTGCCGAGAAATTTCGCCAAATAACCTTGCTGCTACGCCTGGTTTATCGGGTACACGCAACAAAGCCACCTTTGCTTGGTCAGTGTCAAATTCTACAGCATCCACCGGACGGGCAATTTCGAGATTGATCAGCGATCGCCCTTGGGGTTTGGCTGATGTTACCCAAGTACCAGGGGCATCTGTCCAGCTAGACCTAACTACTAGGGGAACACCATAGTTACGAGCAATTTCCACAGCGCGAGGATGCAGCACTTTTGCCCCTAAGCTAGCTAGTTCCAACATTTCATCGCAGGTGATGTCATCCATCAACTGGGCTTCGGCAACTAAGCGGGGGTCTGTAGTTAAAATCCCTGGTACATCTGTATAAATTTCACAAAAATTTGCTTGTAATGCGGCTGCGATCGCCACCGCCGATGTGTCAGAACCACCACGCCCCAAAGTTGTAATTTCCATTTCTCCGGCGTTGGATGTGCCTTGAAAGCCTGCTACTACAACTACTTTACCTGCATTTATGTAGCGAGTTAGGCGAGTAGTTTCAATATGTAAAATCCGAGCGCGGCTGTGTTCGGCTTCGGTAACAATTCCTACCTGAGCGCCAGTCATGGAAATTGCGGGTTGTCCGAGTTCCTGCAAAGCCATACTAAGTAAGGCGATGGTGACTTGTTCTCCAGTGGAAAGCAGCATATCCATTTCCCGGCGGTTAGGATTTGAAGAAATTTCATTAGCTAGTTTGACGAGTCCATCGGTGGTTTTGCCCATTGCCGAAACCACTACGACAAGCGAGTTTCCAGCTTTAACAGTTTTGTAAACGCGTTGTGCAACAGCTTGAATCCGTTCGACTGAACCGACAGATGTACCACCGTATTTCTGAACTATGAGCGCCATAACTTTTATGCAATCAATTGTGTCTGTTTTGCTCAACGCCTCCGCCGGGTTAGGAAGCCTTGAAAATATTAATAGATATTTAGTTTACTAAAGATTGTGTAGCATACCCAATAAGTTGATTATTCAAAAACTACATCTTCGTAAAGTGCTGCTACTGTTTCCTCAAAATCCACGCTGTTGAGTCGAAATAATTTATCTTCTGCTGTGTAAGATTGTAAAACCCAGAGCCTCTGCTCATTGCGTCGAAAACACTCGACTCGCTGACGTTTTGTATTAATTAAAACATACTCTTGCAGACTTTCCAGCGTTTGATAATCGGCGAATTTGTCGCCCCGGTCAAAGGCTTCAGTAGAATTAGATAAAACTTCGACAATTAAACAGGGAAATCTTTTATAAGCTGGCGTTTCTTGATCTCGTTGGTCGCAAGTAACGATAACATCGGGATAATAAAAGCGATTTAGAGATTCAATTCTGGCTTTCATGTCAGCGATGTAAACACGACAACCAGAGCCGCGCACATGATTACGGAGGAGAGATGCCAGGTTGAGAGAAATAGTAACGTGTGCGTCAAGCGCTCCAGCCATTGCGTAGATGTAGCCATCTATATATTCATGTTTGACAGGGTTTTCTTCCTCTATTTGGAGGTACTCTTCAGGGGTAAGGTAGTTTTGTTGGGGTGAGGCTATCATATTTAAAACTTCAAGGTTTAAATGATACTGATTTCTAGGCTGAAGTTAATAACCTATTTATTTTGTACCAAATAAGCGATCGCCTGCATCTCCCAACCCAGGAATAATATAGCCATGCTCATCCAAATGCTCATCAATGGCGGTGGTATAAAATGGCACATCTGGATGTATTTCACAAAAATGCTTGATACCTTCCGGTGCAGCGAGTAACGTCAAATTTAACCCAGTTTCTACTCATCATAACGCCAATCATTCCCCGCACCCGCATCTAACAATACACTGATAATTGCCAAATCAAACTTAGCAGTAGCTTTTTCCAGAGGCGCTAGTCCCGCTAGCTGGCTATCTAACTGGGTTAAACGCGGTACACCCCCAACTTCAAAATGTCGTTGGTGACATTTTTTTGGGGATCTTTTTATCAGCTATTAGCCACTAAGGATCTGTCAACTACCTCTAGTTAGTTTTTACTTTTATGACTCTAAATGTCGAGTGTGGTATTAGTCGTATACTGAATACAATAAATAACACATAAATTTTATAATTAGCAATAAAATACCGCATTTTTAAAGATGGCTTTAAAAATCATTTAATAGATATATTTTGTGAGAAAGTTAATACAAAGGTATATTCACTGATCTCAAATTCATGGATTCTTTATCTATCAATTCCTTACTTGAAGAGTTGAAAAACCCAGATGCCACAGTCCGCGAAAAGGCAACCAGAAAAATCTGGCGGATTTGGTTTCAGCAAAAGGGAATCTATGGGCTGGAAATAATTGATCGCAGTCAAAAGTTACTGGATGCAGGTGAAATTGCTGAAGCCGAAACAGCACTGACAGCGCTAATCAAAGACCAGCCAGATTTTGCCGAAGCTTGGAACCGCCGTGCTTTTCTTTATTACAGTATTGGAGATTATCAAAAATCTTTGGCAGATTGTCAGATGGTTGTGCAGATAAATCCGATACATTTTGGGGCGCTTCACGGCATGGGTTTGTGTTATGCAGCACTAGGAGAATATAGTGAAGCCATCAAAGCTTTTAAAGGCGCTCTAGAAATTCAGCCCTATTCGCTAGTGAATCAAAAGTTGATTCTAGAATGTACATTTAGATTCACCTACAACGGCAAATAAGAGAGAGCATCATACTGTTTTATGAATCCGTCATTACCCTCATCAACAGCAATTAATCGCTTTAATCGCCGCAATTTTATTCAATACTGTTCTATCTGGATTGGTAGTAGCTTCATTGCTGGTTGTAATAACAGCAACCAACCGTCAACTAGCGATTCTCGGTTGGATAAAGTTACATTTGGCACAAACTGGATAGCACAAGCAGAACACGGCGGATTTTACCAGGCGATTGCCACGGGTATTTACAAAGACTACGGTTTAGATGTAACTATCAAAATGGGTGGTCCGCAGGTTCCCAGTGGTACTCAATTGTTGATGGGGGGTGCGGTAGATTTCTTCATGGGTTATGGCATAGATGCCGTGAATGCCATAGCACAAGGCATTCCCAAAATCACAGTCGCAGCAATTTTCCAGAAAGATCCCTGATGTCTTATTGCACATCCCAACCCAGGAATTAAAACCCTTGCCGACCTCAAAGGCAAACCAATTGACTGGGGTATAACTCAGGAAGCAAAAAAGCTGGCTTTTGTTTTTCAAGATGCTGCACTCATGCCTTGGGCTAACGTCCGGGAGAATGTCCGCCTACCGCTAAACTTGGCGAGAATGTCTAAAAAAGATAGCCAAAAATTGGTGCAGCAGACATTAAAACTGGTAGGATTAGAAGGTTTTGAAGAGAACTATCCCCGCCAATTATCAGGTGGGATGAAAATGCGGGTATCAATTGCTAGGGCATTAGTTACTCAGCCAAATGTCCTGTTAATGGATGAACCATTTGGGGCATTAGATGAAATTACTCGTAGCAAACTTAATGGTGATTTACTCAATTTATGGCTTCAAAACCGCTGGACGGTGGTTTTTGTTACCCACAATATTTACGAAGCAGTGTACTTATCAAATCGGGTGCTAGTCATGGGGATAAGTCCGGGAAGGATCGTAGCAGATGTAGAAATTGATGCTCCCTATCCCCGTGACGATGATTTTCGGACATCATTGCTGTATAACCAATATTGTCGGGAGATTTCTCAGCATCTAGCCCAAGCTATCAGCTTTGCGCCAATTTGAAATTTTTAATTTATATGCTATTTATCCGTCGTGCCCAATCACAAAAAACATTGAGTAAGTTTTTTTCTGCTGACGTTTGGGCACCGATGTTAGTTGGCGTTATAGCATTAGTATTGTGGGATATATTTGTGCGAATAACACATCTACCTCCTTATATCCTACCTGGCCCTTTATTAGTATTTAAAACTTTAATTACTGACTGGAGCGAGCTTTTTCCGTCATTATTAATTACACTAAAAATCACAATCTTTGCTTTTATTGCTGCGGCTATTTCTGGTTTACTTATGGCGATTTTATTTAGCCAAAGTAAATGGATTGAACGCAGTTTATTTCCCTATGCAGTAATTTTACAAACAACTCCCATAGTTGCGATCGCACCCTTAATCATTCTCTGGTTAAAAAATAACACTTTTGCCGCCTTAGTAGTTTGTGCCTGGATTGTCGCCTTTTTCCCCATCGTATCCAACACTACACTAGGACTTAACAGCGTTGACCGGAACTTAATCAACCTATTTCAACTTTACAAAGCTTGTCGCTGGCAAACTCTGCTATATCTCCGTTTACCCAGCGCCATGCCCGGATGTTTGCAGCATTATTTCTCACAACTGGGTTGGGTGTATTAATTTTTGTCAGCTTGAGCGCTCTATCTGACTTTATATTAAGTAAGTGGCATGAAAGTGCTGTGAAACATGAGAATTAAGATTTTAAAACGCAAAGGGGCGCAGAGGGAAGCGCAGAGGTTCGCAGAGGAGTTAATTCTCTGCGTCCCTCTGCGTTAAAAAAAAGGGCGTTGCATAAATGCGGGATGAATCAACTAAATACAGGTATTCGTCCATACTTGAGATAATGCAGTAATAAACGAATTGAATATTTAAGCATATCTACTGATTTGGAATAACATAACGTTTTGCGA
>JAESGI010000210.1_pt1 | contig 35970 bp, 32 predicted proteins | sample 9269671 | NCBI WGS metagenome assembly JAESGI01 (sample SAMN14515641, study PRJNA621666) | algae metagenome | isolation source: Nostoc indistinguendum CM1-VF10 and co-occurring heterotrophs from gravelly... | place: USA: Clark Mountains, San Bernardino, California | collected 1998-06-05 | reverse complement strand
CCTGAACAAGGTCATCCTGACCGGCATCCCGGCCCAGCGCTTCCCCGGCTTGGAGCGCATGCAGCCCATGCCGGGCTTCGCCGGCCAGCTCTCCGACCGAGAGGTCGCCGACCTCTCCAACTGGCTGCGGGCGAACTGGGGCGGCCAGCAGCCGACCGTCACCGCGGACGAGGTGAAGCGGCTGCGCTAGGACGAGCTGCCGACCGCCACCCGAGCACGGCGCGCCGGCATACGGCGTAGCGCCGCCTCGTCGCGGCTGCCTCCCAGCGCTCGAAATTGCCTTAAGCCCGGCCCCTGCGTGACCTGCGTCACAGACGCGGCACCTGCAATCTCTCCGAATGCGGCGTCCATCGGCCGAGCAGCGCCATGGAACGAGCGAGGAGAGCAGAATGGCAACCCTGACGCGCGCCTACCTTCAAAACGTCGAAGGCTTGAGCAATGCAGACTCCTCCTCCCGCAAACGCTCGTTGAAATCCATCTTGGGCTGCCTGGCGATCGGGCAGATCTTGCGGGAGGAATACGTCTACGAGGTGCATGGGCCGTTTCGCGTCGAAGAGACAGAGCCGCCTCGGCCACGGCTCGCCGCCTGGATGATTGCCAGGCTCGCGGCAGCAAGCCGCCGCGGAAAGGGATGACTTTCGTCGGCCTCCTGCAGACGGCGACAGCACCTGCTTTGACCAATCTGGTGGCTCTCGTCCGGCACGACCGACGTACTGCCGAACTTCAATGTCATCACCCGAAAGGGCGGCCGGCCGTCGGCCCGATCGATGGTCGCGAAGAGGGCCGCGCCCAAAACTCTCCGGGCGGCGACCTCAGTCTGGATCCCCCGCGCCTCCGCCGCTGCGGTAGAGGTCGTTGGCGCGGTTCAGATGGTCGGCCATCGCCTGGGCGGCTGCATTGCCATCGCCGGCGGAGATGGCATCGAAGATGCGCTGGTGCTCCTGAAGGGTCGTATTCTCGCGGCCGACAGCGCGCAGCAGCGTGTGGTAATAGGCGCTGAGCCAGTTCAGCATGCCGTCCAGCGCGGCGCTGAAGATCGGGTTGCCGCTCATCGCGGCGATCTGGCGGTGGAAGGCGACGTCGCGGGCGAGGAAATCGTCGAGATCGGCCTGCCGATGCTCTTCGAGACGCTGCGCCAGCAGCGCGATCCCGGCGGCATCGGCGCGCTCGGCCGCCATCCGCGCGAGACCCGCCTCCAGGAAGAGCCGGACTTCCTTGAGATGGCTGAGCGTGCCCGGCTCGACGCTGAGCAGATAGCGCGCCGCATTGCTCATCTGGCTGACGATCGCCTCGGCCGTCGGCAGCACAACGCGGGCGCGCTCGCCATGGCTGATCTCGACGATGCCGGAGCGCTCGAGCTGCTGCAGCGCCTCGCGGATCGCCGGCCGGCCAACCTTGTAGCTGTCCATCAACTCGCGTTCGGAGGGCAGTTGCGCGCCCGGGGCGAATTCGCCGGCATTGATGCGCACCAGCAGGCGGTCGAGCACCTCATGCGAGAGTTTGCGGCGCGGGATCGGCTCGGGGGTCACGGCGGCAGCCTGTTGGTCGGTTCTCATCTCGGACCGCCATTGCGAACGGCGCTGAAATAGTCGGCTCCGCCGATCTGCCCGCCTTTCAGCGCCAGTTCAAGCCCGGCGCGATCGTCGCGATCGCCGAAAACGCGTCCACGCCGAGCTCGAGCGTGGCATGGCCGGAGGTGTCGCCGCCTGCGATCAGGGCACGCCTCGGCGATCGAGCCGATATGCGGCGCGGAATCGAAGGTCGAACAGGTCTTGTAGTGGACCAGCGGCGCATGGACGCGAGCGAGCGCCTCGAAGATCGGCGGAAGCTGCGCATCCATCCATTCGGGCGGGCGCGAGCGGGCGATGCCGGCAATGCCGATACAGCGTCGGTCCGAGAAGGAGGCCAGCCGCTCCGGCGCGAGCAGATCGAGAAACAGCACAGAGTCGAGCCCGGCGAAACTCATCACCTCCATCACCGCCGCGGAACCGGTGAAATCGTCACCGTAATAGGCAATCAGAGGTCCGTCGGGCAGGCCGCTCATCCGAAGCGCTCCAGGGCCCGCGCCAGCATCGGATGCGTCTGCGCATGGCTCTGCAGCGGGACCCGCGCCATCGCCGCCTCCCAGGCCGCGCGCAGGGCGGTGACGCCGCCGGCCGGGCCGTCGGGATGGGCGAGGATGCCGCCGCCGGCGGCATAGATCAGGTCGGTGGAGCCGAGCGCCGCGAAGGTTGCCGGTGCCTGGAGCGCGGTCTGGCCGGAAGAGAACACCGGCATGATCGCGTCGGCCCTGGCCTCGAACAGGGGCTCTCGGCAGGCCTGCGCCGAGGCGATGACACTCGCATCGGGCTCGCTGAACTTGTTGGCGATGCCGTTGACATGCATGTGGTCGGCGCCGGCCAGTCGCCAGATCTTGTGCCAGGCGCGATAATCGAAGCCGAGCTGCGGGCTGCGGGACAGGTAGCCCCAGCCATTGCGATGGGCGTGGATCGGCAACTGCGTGAACCGGCCCAGCTCGATCATGCCGACGAGACCGACGGAATTCAGGCTCGCCATCACGCAGGTGCCGCCGCGCTTCAGCACATGATCGTGGCGGCGCCTCATCTGGTCGAGATCGCCGGTGATGTTGAAGGCGAACATCGCCTTGCGGCCACGCCTGTCGGCCTCGGCCTCGATCACGCGCATCACCGCATCGACCCGCGCCTCGAACGGGCAAAGCGGGCCATCCGATTGCAGCTCGTCATCCTTGATGAAGTCGATGCCGGCTCCTGCCAACGTCGCGACAAGCGCGGCAGTCTCCTCCGGGCCGAAGCCGACGCTCGGCTTGACGATCGTCCCGATGAGCGGGCCATCCGGGACGCCTGCCAGAGCGCGCGTGCCGGCAACGCCGAATTTCGGGCCGGCATAGGCATCGGCGAAGGCTGCCGGCAGGCGGATATCGGTCAGCCTGAGGCCGCTGACCTGCCGGAGCTCGAACAGGTTGCCGGCGACGGTGGCAAGCAGGTTGGGCAGCGACGGCCCTGTCGTCTCCAGCGGCCAGGACAGCGTCAGCCGCGCCCGGCGATAGCCGCCCGGTGCCGGCGGGGCGGCGGGATCGACCGAGGGCAGCGACGGCGCCTGTCCATGGTCGAGCAGATCGAGCCGCTCGACCCGCGCCGCCGCACGCGCCGTCAGCTCGGGCGTCTCGCCGGGAACCGCGACGAACGTGCCGCTCGACTGCTCCCCGGCCATCACCTCCGCGGTGCGCCGCGGATCGCCCGGCGTCTCGAACCAATAGTCCGCTTCGATCCGATTCAGGCTGGCCACGCGGCACTCCGGAGCAATTTCGACAATGAGAATGTCATACAGTCATCATACCAGATTGACAATCAACGCGGCTCCATGGGAATGACCGAGATCAAGAGGTTCGCCTGTCCGGATCCATGCCAAGGGAGTGAAGAATGACCACGGTTGCGCTCTTCGGCGCCGGCGGAAAAATGGGGATGCGCCTCGGCCGCAATCTCGCCGGCTCCCGCTTCGAGACCCGGCATGTCGAGGTCAGCCCGGCCGGCCAGCAGCGCGTCAAGGACGCCTACGGCGTCGATTGCGTGCCGGCCGAGAAGGCGATCATGAACGCCGAGGTGGTGATCCTGGCGGTGCCCGACACGCATGTCGGCGCGGTCGCCAAGGAGCTGCTGCCAAAGCTTGCCTCGGGCACGATCGTGGTGATCCTCGATGCCGCCGCCCCCCATGCCGGCCATCTGCCGGAGCGGGCCGACATCACCTATTTCATCACCCATCCCTGCCATCCGCCGATCTTCAACGACGAGACCGATCCGGCGGTCAAGGCTGACCATTTCGGCGGTATCGCGGCCAAGCAGCACATCGTCAACGCGCTGATGCAGGGGCCGGAGGCGCATTATGCGCTCGGCGAGGAGGTGGCACGGACGATCTGGGCGCCGGTGATGCGCTCACACCGCATCACCACCGAGCAGATGGCGATCCTCGAGCCCGGCCTGTCGGAGACCGTCTGCGCCACGCTGCTCGACGCTATGCGCGAGGCGATGGAGGAGGCGATCGCCCGCGGCGTGCCGCGCGAGGCGGCCCGCGACTTCCTGCTCGGCCACATGAACATCCTGGCCGCCGTGACCTTCGAAGAGGTCCAGGGCGTATTCTCCGATGCCTGCAACAAGGCGATCGTTTTCGGCAAGGACACAATCCTCAAGCCGGACTGGAAGCGCCTGTTCGAGCCGGAGGAAATCCGCGAGAGCGTTCGCCGGATCACCTGAGCCCTCGCTTGCAGACCGCAGCCGACAAACGAACTCAAAAGAACATGGGGAGGATCACCATGAAGCGCCCAACGAGCATGTCTACAAGGTGCTCGATGGCGAGGTCGGCCAGGATCTCCTGAAGCGCATGGACGCCAAGACCACCGTCGGCCTGGTCCGCAAGGGCCAGGAGGTCCGCTTCCCCGGCCTCGACTTCACGCGCAAGGAAGTGACCATCGTCGGCTCGCGCGCCTCGGTCGACTGCTTCCCGGAGGCGCTCGATCTCATCGCATCGGGCCGGATCGGCTATCCGAAGATCGCGAGCTTCTTCGCCCTGGAGGAAGCCCAGACCGTGTTCGAAACCCTGGCCGAGAATCCGACCGCCTATCACAAGGCGGTCTTCAGGATCTGAGCCGCGAGCCGGCTCGCCCGCCTTCGCGGCAAGATATTACCAGCGGCGGCCGCTACCGGCTCGATGCATCGGAGGAGCTTAGGCTGGACACCCAGCCGTCGGCGTGGCGGCTGGCCCGGCCTTCCTGCTCCAGCTTCTGGAGATGGGCGACCACATTCCGCTCCGCCGCCCGGATCAGCCATGGATTGGTCTGCGAATAGAGCTCCTTGACCAGGTCCATCGCAGCGAATGGCCCGCCGCGCAGGGTCTCCGCTATGGCCTCCTCGCGCTTGATCCTGTGGTCGAGCAGTTCCTGGACATAGGGCGCCGGATCGGGCAGCGGCGGGCCGTGGCCCGGCAGCAGGAGACGATCATCCCGTGCCAGCATCCGCCGCAGGCTCTGGAAATAGGCCGCCATGTCGCCGCCCGGCGGCGAGACGATGCTGCTCGACCAGCTCATGACATGGTCTGCGCTGAAGACGATGCCGTCCGGCCGGGCGAAGCAGAGATGATCGCTGGCATGGCCCGGCGTATGAATGGCGAGCAGGCCCGCGACGCCATTGCCATCCTGCAGCGGCACATCGGGTCGGAAGGCGGGATCGGCACTGCGATGGAAAGCGAAGGTCCGGGCGCCCGTCTGCGCCTTCAGTGCCGCAAGCGCGCCGAGATGATCGGAATGCGTATGGCTGAGCAGGATCGCGCCGACGCTACCTCCGGTCGCGGCCAGGATCGCCGCGACATGTGCCTCGTCATCCGGCCCGGGATCGAGCACGACCGTGCCCTGCCCCGTCTCGATCAGATAGGTGTTCGTGCCATGATAGGTCATCAGGCCGGGATTGCCGGCGACGATGCGCCTGATCCCCGGCGCGACCTCGGTCGCAAGGCCGCGCACCGGCGCCGGCTCAGTCAGATAGGGCACAATCCCTCCATGACCGCTGCGGCACGTGGGCACGCGGAGCGGTGGCGCCGGCGCTCGACGCCGTATGGGCTTTAAAGCTCACCGCTCCAGCCGGCGGGCGACATAGAGCTGTGTGGGAACCACCACCACTAGAAGCGCGGCCATCAGCAGGACCGCCAGGGCCGCTGCACCCGGCAGGTCTGGGAACTGCCAGAGGTTCCACAAAGTCGAGGCGGCGACGAGGTTGCCGGTCGACATCAGCATCAGCGGCACCGTGAGGTCGCGGGCGCTGTGGGCAAAGACCCAGAGCCAGCCATTGAGGATCTGCGGCCAGACCAGCGGGAAGGTGACCTTGCGCAGCGAGGTCAGCCAGCTCGCGCCGCTGATCAGCGCAGCATCCCCCAGCTCCTTGTGGATCTGGATCAGGGCGCTGCTCATCGTCCGGACGCCGAAGGCGATGTAGATCGTCACATGGCCGAGGACCAGGATCCAGACCGTGCCGTAGAGCGGCGTGTTGAGATAGAGCAGGAGGATCGCCAGCACGAGCACGATCGGCGGGATCGCCATCGGCAGGAAGGACAGCGCGTCGAGGATCTTGCCGGCCCGGCTGTTCGAGCGCACCGTGAACCAGCCGATCAGGCAGGAGATCAGCATCACGATCGTCGCGCTCGAGACCACGAGGATGATCGTGTTGAGCACCGCCCGCGAGATCATCGGATTGGTCAGCAGGCGGCGATAGATGTCGAAGGACAGGCCACCGAGCGCCGAAAGGCTCGGGGTGGTGTAGGACGGCTGCAGGCTGACCCAGATCAGGATCAGGAGCGGCAGCATCATCACCGCGCAATAGCCGAAGGTGAAGCCGAGCGCGGCGATGCGCCAGCGGCCGAGCCTGATGCGCTTCGGCCGGAAGGCCTTGCCGGTGACGACGCGGAAGCGCTCGCCGAGCCGCGTCGCGCGCATATAGGCCCACATCAGCCCGCCTGCGACCACCAGCAGGAGCACGCCGAAGGCCGAGGCCAGCCCGTAATTCGGCAGGCCATTGTCCGGCGAGGACAGCAGGTAGACGCGCGTCGACAGCACCGGCACGTCGGCCGACAGGCCGATGATCAGTGGCAGGTCGAAGGCCTGGACCACCGCCATGAACATGTAGATGCCGATCGAGAACAGGCCGGGCGTCAGGAGCGGCAGCGTCACGCGGGTCAGCGTCGCCCAGGAGCCGCCGCCATGGACGCGCGCCGCCAGCTCCAGATTGGGGTCCATGTTGCGCAAGAGGCCGCTGATCATCACGAAGGCGGTCGGCACCACCGCGAAGGAGGTGACGATGATCAGCGACCAGAAGGAATAGATCGTGAGGATCGGCTGCAGGAAGCCGAAGAGCTCGCGGAACATCACGTTCAGCGCGCCATTGCCGGGGTTCAGCAGCAGGATCCAGCCGAAGCCGACGACCAGCGCCGGCACCATCATCCAGGCGAACATCAGGATGCGCACCAGGATGCGGCCCGGCATGTCGGTGCGCTCGGTGCACCAGGCTATGGCGGTCGCGATGGCGACGCCGATCGTCATGCTGGACAGCGCATAGACCGCGGTGTTCCAGACCAGGCTCAGCGTGCGCGGGCTCTGGAGCAGCTGGACATAGTTCTTCAGCGTGAATTCCAGCGTCTCCAGCGGCATCGCCTCGGACGGCGCCAGCGATGTCCGGATCAGGAGCAGGACCGGCCCGAGGACAAGAACGGAGACGACCGCGAGCAAAAGCGCGAGCACCACCTTCTGCTGGTCGAGCCCTGCGCTCGGACGGCGGGCGGCCGCGATCGAACCGCCGCTCATTTCAGGCTCCCGGGGGAGGAAGGCTCGTCCGCAGGCACGATGACGCAGCGCTCGGGCGGCAGCTCCAGGACGAGCTCCTGCCCGACGGAGAGCGCGGTATAGGGGTCGAGCATCAGGGTCAGCTTGCGGCCGCCAACCTCGACCTCGGTCTCCACGACATCGCCGAGGAAGGTCATGGCATCGACCCGTGCCTTGAAGCGGTTGGGACCGGATGCCTCGGTCGCGGGGGCGACCAGGATCGCCTGCGGGCGGACCACGACCATGACCTGCGCACCCGGCGCGAGTTCGGGACCGGCGACGCCGGAGATCGGCCCGATCGCCGTCTGGGCGCGCCCTGTCGCGCCACCAGCCTCGAGCACGCCGGGCAGAAGATTGCTGCGACCCATGAAATCGGCGGTGAAGACGCTGTTCGGCCGCAGATAGATGTCGCGCGGCGAACCCTGCTGGACGATCTTGCCAGCCTTCATCAGCACGATCTGGTCGGACATGCCGATCGCCTCGACCTGGTCATGCGTGACGAAGAGCGTGGTGATCCCCAGTGATTTGACGAGATTGCGGATCTCGGTACGCATCGTGTCGCGCAGCTTGGCGTCGAGATTGGAAAGCGGCTCGTCGAGCAGGAGCAGGCGCGGCTCGTGCACCAGCGCGCGGGCGAGTGCGACGCGCTGCTGCTGGCCGCCGGAGAGCAGCGGCGCCGGACGGTCGGCGAGATGGCCGAGCTCGACCATCTCCAGCGCCTTCAGCACGCGCGGCCGCACCTCATGGCTCGGCGCACGCTTGACGCCGTAAACCAGCGGGAAGGCGACGTTGTCGAAGACGCTCATATGCGGCCAGATCGCATAGGACTGGAAGACCATGCCGAGTTCGCGGCGATTGGCCGGGACCAGCAGGTTCTCGCGCGACGAGAAGACGGCCCGGTCGCCCATCTGGATCACGCCGGTATCCGGGTTCTCCAGGCCGGCAATGCACTGGAGCGTCGTGGTCTTGCCGCAGCCCGAGGGCCCGAGCAGCGTGAAGAACGAGCCCTCCTCCACCTTGAAGGAGACATCCCTGAGGGCGAGCATGGCGTCCTGGCCATGCTGACCCGGATAGGATTTGACGAGGTTCTCGATCAACAGCATCGGGATTTCCGGCTTTCCGTCCGTAAGGTCTTGCTCGGGAGGGGCCTTGCGCCCCTCCCCGTTCGGCCAGTCGCGCTCAGCGGGTCATCAGATCGGCGATGGCGCTGCGCACCGAAAGGGCCTGCTTGGTGTCCTCGAGCGAGTTCTCGGTCAGGATCTTGGCGCCCCCCTTGACCCGCTCGGCGATCATGTCGGCGAGCGGCGAGCCCTTGTCGCCGGCGCGCGGCAGCGGCTCCTGGGCATTGGCGACGGTGATCCCTTCGGTCGTCAGCCAGGCCGCGAACAGGCGCGCAGCATTGGGGTTGGGCGCGCTCTCCGGGACATAGATGTAGAGGTTGTTCAGCGGGATGAAGTCGCTGAACAGCTTGAACTTCACGCCCTCGCTGCGGCCGGCGATGTGGAAGGCCGAGAGGCCGACCGGCGCCTGGCCGACCGAGATCGCCCGCGTCGCCGCCGCCGTGCCGCGCTCCAGCACCGGCTTGTTGTCGAGCGTCGCCTTGGCCATCTTCAGCGTCTCGTCCTTGCCGAGCGCGAAGGAATAGTAATCCAGCGGGTTGAGCGAGAAGGCGTTGATCGCGACCCGGCCGCGCCATTCGCTCTTCAGCAGCTCGGCCCAGGTGTTGGGCACGTCCTCGTCCTTGATCAGCTTCGGATTCCAGCCGATGCCGTAGGTCGCATCGAGGATCGGCAGCGCCGCGCCACGCAGATCCTTCATCACCCGGTTGGCGACTTCCTCGATCTGCGGGAACTGCTTGCCGAAGACCTCGGCCCAGGGATAGGGCTTCAGAATCTGGCGCTCGAACAGCACCGAAGCCTCCTGCGCGCCGCCGGCGCCGACCACGTCGACCGACCCACCGGCGCGGCCGCGCTCGGCGATCAGCTTGGTGCCGGTCTGGACCGGGTTCGCAGCATTCCATTCGACGGTGATGTTGAGGCCGAAGCGCTCGTTGAACGCCTTGGCGATCGCGGCATGGGCCTGCGGCGTGCCGGGGCTGCTGACCGCGACGAAGAGGCGGCCCTCCTTGCGCGCGCCTTCGAGAATCTGCTCGTAGCTCGGCGCCTGCGCCTGAACTGCGCCGGCCGACAGGAATACGCTCGCCATCGCGGCGGCGGTCGTGAATAGAGAGCGAACGGTCGCCATGCTTTCCTCCTTCGCAGGGTGTGACCCGACAGATCTGCTTATTATTCCATTATATGGAATTTATTATCGTTAGCCTCGGCTTAACTGTAAGCACCTTTGCCGTTCAAGGGCAAAGGTGCGGATAGATCATCCACGATGTGGATCAAAACACCTCAATCAGGCCGGCCGCGCCCATGCCGCTGCCGACGCACATCGTCGCGACCGCGCGCCTGGCGCCGCGGCGCCGCCCCTCGAACAGGGCATGCCCCAGCATGCGTGCGCCCGACATCCCATAGGGATGACCGACGGCGATCGCGCCGCCATCGACATTGAGCCGGTCGGCCGGCAGGCCGAGCTTGTCGCGGCAGTAGAGCACCTGCACGGCGAAGGCCTCGTTGAGCTCCCAGAGGTCGATATCGCCAACCGAAAGCCCCGCCCGCGACAGCAGCCGCGGCACTGCGAAGACCGGGCCGACGCCCATCTCGTCGGGCTCGCAGCCGGCCACGGCGAAATGCGAGAGCGCGCCGAGCGGCGACAGGCCGAGCTTTTCGGCGAGCTTTTCCTCCATCACCACGCAGGCGGCGGCGCCATCCGAAAGCTGGCTGGCATTGCCGGCGGTGACGGTACCGCCCTGGCGGATCGGCTCGAGCTTGGCGAGACCGGCGGCATTGGTGTCGGGACGGTTGCCCTCGTCGCGGCCGAGGCGCACGGCTTCCTCGCTCGTCACCCCCGTCGCCTTGTCGGTGTTGAGCTTGACGCTGTCCATCGGCGCGATCTCGGCGTCGAAGCGACCCGCCTCCTGGGCCGCGGCCGTGCGGCGCTGGCTTTCCAGCGCATAGGCATCCTGTTCGTCGCGGCCGATGCCGTAGCGCTTCGACACCACCTCGGCGGTGTCGAGCATCGGCATGTAGACGTCCGGCCGGTTCGCCTTCAGCCATTCATCGTGAAAGCGGTAGGTGTTCTTGTGCTCGTTCTGCACGAGGCTGATGGTCTCGACGCCGCCGGCCACCACCGCCTGCACGCCATGGCTCGTGACGGCGTCGACCGCCATGGCGATCGCCTGCAGGCCGGAGGAGCAGAACCGGTTGATTGTCGCGCCGGCCACGGTCACCGGCAGCCCGGCGCGCAGCACCGCCTGGCGGGCGATGTTGTAGCCGGAGGCGCCTTCCTGCATGGCGCAGCCGAGGATCACATCCTCGATGAGCGCCGGATCGACCTTGGCCCGAGCCACCGCCTCGGCCACGGCATGGCCGGCGAGGCTGGCCGCATGGGTGTTGTTGAAGGCGCCGCGATAGGCACGGCCCATCGGCGTGCGCGCGAAGGAAACGATGACAGCCCGGCGCATCACGCCCTCCCCTCGACCGGCGCGCCGGTTTCGCGCTGCCAGAGTTCCATCAGCAGTTCGTCGCCGCCCTCGGCGGATTCGAGCCGACGCAACCCCTGCGGATCGATCACCTCGCGGATCAACCGCAGTTCCTCGGCGGTCGGTGCCGGCGTCACCGCGATCTCGCCCGCGGCATGGACGACGAAGCCGGTCTTCTCCTGCACACGCTCCAGCGTGACGCCGGGATGCAGGGAGACGACGCGCATCGACCCGCCGGGCCCCTCGAAGTCGAAGACGCCGAGATCGGTGACGACGAGGCCGGGCCTCGCACGGCACACCGGGCGGGCCTGGCCGCCGCCATCCTCATTGCCGCGGCCGCAGACGAAATCGACCTTGGCGACGATCGTGCGCGGATTGTGCCGGCGGATGTGGTAGCAGAGCGTCTCGCAGCCCCAGAGATCGTCGGGAACACCGCGCGCGCCGACGAGCTGCGCCTTCGGCTTGGCCCAGGGGCCGATCACCGAGATGTTGGAGGCGCCGTACTGGTCGAGCTGGACCGTGCCGATCCAGATCTGCAGCTTGCCGTGGGCGATGAGATGGAACATCTCCTGCCAGCTCAGATTCATCCGCCCCGAGGCAGCCAGCGTCCATTCGTCGACCAGCGCCTTGCCGTGCACGTCGCAATCGGCAGCGGCACGCGAGCCCGTGGTCAGGAAGAGATCCGGGACATGCAGCGCCTTGGCGAGGCGCGCCGAAAGATCCGACAGGATCGTCGCGCCGACGCCCATGGCGTTGCCGCGGAACTCCTTGGCCATGCGGCTGATCAGGAGTTCTTCGAGCGTGTAGTCGGTCATCGTCACTGCTCCCGAATCCATGCGGAGAACCATTCGGAATCGGTCGCCCGTTTCTGGTATTCCAGCACTGCCGGAAGGTCGAAACGGTAGTCCGGATAGAGCGCCGTCATGCCGGCGCCGCGCGGCGCCTCGATCACGCCATCGATCCAGAGCCGGGACAGGAAGGTGCCGCCGGCGGTCGCCGCGTCATCCGGCAATTCGTCGACGATCCTCTCGGCCGTGACGAAGACGGCCTTCGCAGCCTGGAGGAGGAGCGGATCGGCATAACCGTCGCCGATGATCACCGCATTGCCGTGCCGGTCGGCGATGTTGGCATGGATGAAGGCGACATCCGGCCGCAGCGCCGGCACCGCCAGCAGCTCCTCGCCGCTGAACGGACAGGCGACCTTGCGGAACGGGGCCGTCGGCGTCGTCAGGATGTCGGTGTCGAGCCCGAAGCGTGTCGGCAGGAAGGGCAGGTTCTTCGCGCCGGCCTCGAAGGCGGCGATGATCGTCGCCTCCGAATACTCGACGACCGAGATGCTGCCGGCCTCGCGCGCCCGACGGAAATGCGGCGCCAGTCCGAAAGCGTCGAAGCCGACGAAAGCGAACTGCAATTCGCGGACCTTGCCGGCGCCGATCAGGAGATCGACTTCCGGGCCGCCGAGCATAGCGACGAGCGTGAGATCGCCGACATCGGCCGTGGCCAGCGCCCGCGCCGCCGCCATCGGCTTGCGCTGGATGCCGCCGCCGCCGAAGGCCACCGAGCTGCCGGGCGCGACCGCGGCCAGCGCTTGCGCGAGAGTGATCGTCTTCGTCATCGTCACTTTCCGTTCTGGCGCAGATCGAGCAGGCGCCGGGATTTGCCGGTGCTGCCGACCTGGGTGAGCGGCAGCAGGCTCGCCGGTGGCACGATCTCGACCGCGACCCGCACGCTCAGATCGCGATGCAGGGCGGCCTCCATGTCGGCCGCGAAGGCCGCATCGTCGATCTCGTCCGACTTCTTCTCGACCCGGACCGTCATCGACTCCCGGCGCGAGAGGCCCTCGCCGGAATAGGCCACGACGCAGAGGAACTCGCCGGTCGCGCGCGGGTCGGCGGTGACCGCGCTCTGGCAGGCCATCGGATAGACGTTGGTGCCGCGCAGTTTCACCATCTCGTCGCTGCGCCCGAGGAACATCGAGAGCTTGCGCGTGCACAGGCCGCAGGAGCACTCCGAGCGCTCATACGCGACGAGCAGGTCGCGGAGATCGTAGCGGATGATCGGCGGCGTGCTGCGATGCAGGCTGGTCACCACGAGATTGCCGCGCTCGCCGGCCGGCAGCACCGCGCCGGTCTCGACATCGGCGGTCTCGAGATAGACCGTGTCCTCGCTGATGTGCTTGCCGTCCTTCGCCTCGCATTCGAAGGCGACCTGGCCGATCTCGTGCGTGCCGTAATTGTCATAGACCGGGCAGCCCCAGGCCTCCTCGAGCTGCTTGCGCAGATGGCCGTCGACATCCGGGCCGAGAAAGGAGTGCAGCCGCTTGGTCTTGAGCGAGCGCAGGTCGAAGCCGGTCTCGTTCGCGACCTGGACGAGGCGCGCCAGATATTCGGCGCGGCCATACCAGGCGGTGGTGCCGATCTTCAGCGCGTATTCGAGCTGGCGCTCGCTCGGCGTCACCACGCCCGAGCCGGTCGTGACCGGCATCGCGCCGAGCCAGTGCAGGCAGGCGTAGAGGCCGCAATAGCCGGCATTGGCCATGGCGAGCGTATAGGTGATCTGCACGGCATCGCCGGGGCGCGTGCCCTGCGCCCAGAGCGCGCGCGCCGTCTGGATCGCCTGCACTTCGAGGGCGACGGGGTCGAACAGGGTGAGCCGCGGGAAGCCGGTGGTGCCGCCGGAGGTGTGCACCTTGAAGGGCGTGCTCGCCAGGTCCTCGGCGGTCACCGGCTGGTGGCTGCCGAAAGGCGGCGCGGCCGCGATCGCCTCCTTGAGGTCGTCGCTGGTGAAGGTCGGCAGCTTCTCGATATCGTCGAGGCCACGAATGTCGCCGGGCTCGATCCCGGCCGCGCGCCAGCGCGTATCGTAGAACGGCGTGCGCCAGGCATCTTCCATGCGCGCCAGGAAGCGGGCGTTCTGCAGCGCGCGCAGCTCCTGGTCGGACATCTTGCCGGTCGTCTGCTGGAAATGCGGCGGCGGCGGATAGTCCCGCATCAGCCCGTCCCAGTCGACCGACTTCCAGTAATAGGGAACCGCCGGGGCGCTTTCCTCGTCCGTCCGCGCGGGCTTCACCTCGTTGAGAGACACTAGACTACCTCGCTTCTATCTGCGCCGGCGGCGCTGAACGCGGCCTGCTCCGGCGTCAAAAGGCTTTCGATGAACCGGTCTCCGGCGCGCTTGCGCAGCGCCGCGGTGCCGCCGAAGTTGGCATGGAGCCGGCGCGCGCGCTTCAGATAGAAATGCGCGTCGGTCTCCCATGAGAACCCCATGCCGCCATGCAGCTGGATGCAGTCGGCCGTGATCTTCATCGCGGCGTCGGCGGCGATGACGCGGGCGATCTGGGCCGCATCGAGATCGCCGGGCCGCTGCACCGCATCGGATACGGCGAGCCGCGCATGCGAGAGCAGCGTGAAGCCGTCGGCAAGGCGATGCTTGATCGCCTGGAAGCGCCCGATCGCCTCGCCGAACTGCTTGCGCTGCCGGACATGCGCGACGGCCCGCTCGAAGGCCGCCCGGGCGATGCCGACCAGCTCGACCGCGGTCAGGACATGGATCGGCAGCAGGAGGCGCTCGGCCTCGCCATGGCTGCAGCTCGCCCGCGCCATCTCGGCGTCCGGCGCGAGGGTCACGCTTGCGATGGGCGTCGTCGGGTCCATCGGCTGAAGCGCCCGGCTCGTCGCCCCGGCGGTCCGGTAGAGGACGAAGTCGAGGCCGGCTTCTCCGCGCTCCATGCGAAGGATATGGCTCGCACCGGCCGCGTGCTCGACCAGCGGCAGGATGTGTCCGCCATCCTGGGACGGGCGCACCTCGTCGGTAGCCAGCGCGAGCCGCACCGAACCCTCGGCCATACCGCGCAGAAGCGCGTCCCCGACCGCGCCAAAGCGGGGCGCGAGCCCGGCCAGCAGCACTGCCGACAGCGCATAGGAGCCGCAGAACAGATGCGCGCCCATCTCCTCGACGATGTCCGCTGCCTCGGCGAGGCCGAGACCGAGGCCGCCATGGCTCTCGGGCACCATGATACCGGTCCAGCCCATTTCGGCGGCGAGCCGCCAATGGCTCTCGACGAAGGTCGTAGAGGCATCGGCGCCTTGAGCCAGGGCCGCGTTCGGAGCGGCTTCGGCGAGCGTGCGCGCCGCGGCGTCGCGCAGCATCTGATCGGAATAGGCCGTGGAAACGCCCTGTGTCATCGCGGCAGCTCCAGGCCACGTTCGGCAATGATGTTGCGCTGGATTTCGGAGGTGCCGGCCAGGATCGTCTCGGCGCGGGTCCAGAGATAGTCGCGGTGCCACAGCCCCTCGGCCGGCGCCAGCTTCTCCTGCGGCCCGTACTGGAAGGCCGGACCCATAATGTCCATGGCGAGGTCGAACAGGCGCTGATGCGTCTCGCTCCAGAGCAGCTTCACGGCCGAGCCCTCGACACCAGGCGGCACGCCCTCCTCCGCCTGCTTCAGCATCCGGTCGGCATGGAGCCGCAGGGCATGGGCGTCGCAGAGCAGGCGGGCGATGGCCTCGCGGATCAGTGGATCCTCGATCGCCTTGCGCCCGTCGCGCTGGGTTGTCGCCGCCAGCCGCACCAGATCCTCGAGCTCGGTCTGAAGTCGGACGATGCGCGGGATGAAATAGGTACCACGCTCGAAATTCGCGGCAGCCATGGCGATGCCCCAGCCGGCATTCTCCTCGCCGAGCCGGCAGGAGACGGGCACCTCGACATCGTCGAGGAAGACCTCGCCGTAATCGGCCTCGCCGGTGATCTGGCGGATCGGCCGGACCCGGATACCGGGCAGGCGCATGTCGACCAGGAATACCGAGATGCCGCGCTGGCGCGGACCCTCGCTCGAGGTCCGCGCGAGCAGGAAGCACCAGTCGCCGAGATGCGAGAAGCTCGTCCAGATTTTCTGGCCGTTGAGGATGTAGACGTCGCCGCGGCGCTCCGCCCGAGTCGTGAGCGAGGCGAGATCGGAGCCGGAATTCGGCTCGGAATAGCCCTGGCACCAGATCTCCTCATTGCTGAGGAGCTTTGGAATGAAGCGGTCCTTCTGTTCCTGCGAGCCGAAGGCAATCAGGGTCGGGCCGACGATGCCGTGGCCGATCAGATTCACCGCGAGCGGCGCTTTCGCGCGGGCATATTCCTGATGGTAGATCGCTTGCCGGCTCAGCGAGAGCGGCCGCCCGCCGACCGCCTCGGACCAGCCGAGGCCGGAGAGGCCGGAACGGCAGACATGGTCCTCCCATTCGCGGCGGAAGGCGAGACGCTGCATCTCGGCGGTGCCATAGCGCGCCCCGGCCAGGCGCGGCAGCTCCTGCGCGAACCAGGCCTTGATCCCGGCGCGGAACGCCTCGTCGGACGGCGCGGCGAGAATGGCTGCCGGCGAAGGGGCAGCCGCCATGGCGGAAAGGCCGTTCATGGAGAGACTCACCGGCGCCCGCGCTCGATCGCGCTCGCCAGGCCGCTGCCGCGCATCCCCGCGAACTCGGCCGAGACATGCGAAAGCTGGTGGCTATCGAAATGGGCGGACAGGGCGTTGCGGAAACCCTGCATGTCCATGGTCCGGTTCAGCGAGCGCTTGATCAGCCGCAGCGCGAAGGGCGGCGCGGCGGCGACCCGCTCCGCCATGGCCTGAACCTCGCCTTGGAGATCGGCCCGGGCGACGACACGGTTGACCATGCCCGCCGCCAGAGCCTCCTGAGCCGAGAGACGCGCGCCGGTAAAGAGGAACTCCTTGGCCTTTCGCGTCCCCATTACCCAGGGATGAACCAGCACCTCGACGGCGGCCGCACCCATGGAGTGGCAAACGGGATCGGCGAAGAAGGCATCATCGGCGGCAACGACGAGGTCGCAGAGATTGGCAACCATGAAGCCGCCGGCGATGCAGGCGCCCTGCACCTGCGCGATCGTCGGCTTCGGGCAATCCCAGATCCGCAGCGCATAATCGAAATAGCGCAGCTGCTCGTAGTCCCAGCGTTGCTCGACGGTGAAGCCCTGCCGCTTCGCCTGGGCCTCCTTGAGATCGTGCCCGGCCGAGAAGTGATCGCCCTGGCCGCCGACCACGATGACCCGAACCTCGGCATTGGCCGTGGCGGCGGCGAGGGCAGCATCCATCTCGTCCAGCAGGAGCTGGCTCTCAGCGTTCCGGGCACCCGGCCGCGCATGCAGGATGCGCGCGACCGCCCCCGACACGCTGTACTCGATCTCGCTGAATGCCATGTCGATATTCCATTATATGGATGCTTACTGACAGGATTATCAGCATATCGGTGGAATTATTTGGGTCAATAGGGAGTATGACAAAAACTAGATCCACTAAGTGGAATACGAATGTGAACCATCCCGGCGGACGGGAGCCAGCGTGCAGACCTCGCCCAGGCCGGCATATTTAGGCCCAGCGATCCGACAGAGGGGGCGCAGCCGCTCCGTCACCACCTTCCCGCCGTCAAGCAGATCGTCGCGGACATGGAACCGACGCACACGCCCGACGATGAGTTGCGCACCCTGATCACCGAAGGCGATGACCTGCTCGAAGCCGCACTCGAGCGCCGCCGGAACACATGCCAGGCGCGGCGTCGCAACATCGAGCGACGCCACCAGCTCCAGCCCGAGCAGCTCCGCCTCGCTGACATCGCGCGGATGCTCGGCAGCACTGAGATGAACCGGCCGGACCAGCGTCTCGTCGGCGATGTTGACGACGAAATCCCCCGCGGCCGCGATGTTCCGCGCCGTATCCTTCAACCCGTCGCCGCGGCGCATGACGCTAATTCCGATCAGCGGCGGCTCCGTCGAGAGATAGGTGAAGGCACTGAACGGAGCCAGATTCACCACACCCTCCGGCGACAGGCTCGTCACCCAGGCAATCGGACGAGGGACGATCAATCCGATCAGAAGCCTGTAGACCTCGTCGACTGACAGGCCTTCGGCGCTTGCATTCATGAAATTCCACCATATGAAATCTGATTTCAGATTTTATTCCATGAAGCATTGCAATTAGCAATAAATCGCCATTATCGTTGCGTTCATCTATCCACATTATGGCGAATTGAACCCCAGCATGGCCGAAAATCAGCAGCCCACCGTCGCTGAAGTGCTTGCCGCCGAGCTTCAGGCAGCCGGCGTAGAGCTGATCTTCGGCCAGGGCTCGCCCTCGGCCCTCACTTTGGCAGCCGAGCGGCGCGGCCTGCGACAGATCGGATTCCGGACGGAGAATGCCGGGGCGGCGATGGCGGACGGTTTCGCCCGCGCTTCCGGCCGCCTCGGCTGCATCGCCACCCAGAACGGCGCCGCGGCGGCGCTGGTGGCGGCAGGGCTGACCGAGTCGTTCAAGGCCTCGGTGCCAGTGCTCGTCCTGGTCCAGGACGTCGAGCGCTCCCATGTCGACCGCAACGCCTTCCAGGAGTTCGACCACGCGGCCCTTTTCGCCTCCTGCACGAAATGGTTCCGCCGCCTCGACGATGGCGCGCGCGCCCTCGAAATGCTGCGCAAGGCGATCCTCATCGCGACCAGCGGCCGGCCGGGGCCGGTGGCGCTCGCCATCCCGGCCGACGTCCTGGCCGAGCGGGCGCCCCAACTGCGCGCGCCCCGTTCCGTGCCCGCCGCCTTTCCCGCGCTGCGCCAGCAGCCCGAGCCGGCAGCGATCGCCGAGGCCGCCCGCCTGCTCGCCGCTGCCAGGATGCCGATCATCGTCGCCGGCGGCGGGGTCCATAGCTCGGGCGCACAGGCCGAGCTTGCCGGCCTGCAACAGCGCTTCGCGCTCGGCGTCGCGACCACGATCATGGGCAAGGGGGCCGTGAGCGAAGCCGATCCACTTTCTCTCGGCGTGGTCGGCAGCGCGATGGGTCCCGGCAGCCCTTCCCGAGCGATGCGCTCGCTGATCCGCTCGGCCGATGTGGTGATGTTCGTCGGCAACCGGACCAACGATAATGGCACGGCCTCATGGAGCCTGTTTCCGAGCGACGCGGCCTTCATCCATATCGACGTCGCGGTTGAGGAAACGACGCGGAACTATCCGGCGCTGCCGCTGGTCGGCGACGCCCGCACCACATTGCACGCGCTTAGCCTCGCCATGGCCGAGCTTGTCGATGCCGAAGGCGGCGCGGCGCGCCGCCGGCCCTTGCTCGCGGAGGCCATCGCACAGGCCCGCACAACCACGGCCGAGGAGGTCGCAGCCGTGACCAAGCGGTCCGGCGACCCGTTGCGCCCCGAGCACCTGATGCATGTCCTGCAGGACCGGGCGCCGGCGGAGACCGTCTTCGTCGCCGATGCCAGCTACTCCAGTCTCTGGGTTTCGCAATATCTGCAGGCCCGCGAGCCCGGCCGCCGCTTCCTGTTTCCGCGCGGGCTTGCCGGGATCGGCTGGGGCTACCCGCTGGCGCTCGGCGCGCGCCTCGCCTTGCCTTCCACCCCCATCGTCGCGGTGGTCGGCGATGGCGGCTTCTCGCATTGCTGGGCGGAGCTGGAATGCGCCGTCCGGCACGGCATCGACGTCAAGCTGATCGTCCTGAACAATGCGGTTCTCGGCTTCCAGCGCCATGCCGAGATGCTGCGCTTCGGACAGGCGACCGACATCTGTGCGATCACCCGGATCGACCATGCGATGATCGCCCGCGCCGTCGGCTGCGCGAACGCCACCGTCGCCTCTGCAAGCGAGCTCGCAGCCGGGCTCGATGCGATGTTCGCGGCGCAGGGGCCCTTTCTGCTCGATGTCCATGTCGATCCGGATGCCTATCCGCCGATCGCCGGCTTCGCCAGGCTGCAGGCCTCCTGAATGCGCCGGACCGGACGCACCACGCGGGCAGGCGAAAGCGGCGAGGCTGTGAGCCGGGCGTGCCGCAAGCCCGCCACGCCCTTCGGACGCTCTCGCGCCGTGCCTTCCGCCCATCTTCTCAATGCGCGGGCGGAAGGCTATGTGCTCGACAGGGGTCCGCTCTGACCTATGGTCCGATGAAGAGACCGAATTCGACTGTTCGAGGCCCGCGCCCTGCACTGGGCAGACGGGGAAGCGGAGACCTTCAGCACATGGCGCAGGATGGCGAGAGCACGGCGCGGGAGCCCGGCCAGGGCACCCAGGTCATCGACCGTGCCATTTTCCTGTTGCGCTCGATCGCCCAAAGCGGCGGGTCGGCGCGCCTCACCGATCTGGCGCGCGCCGCCGATCTTGCGACCCCGACTGCCCGGCGGATCCTGAAGCGGCTCGTCGACCATGGCATGGCCGGACAGGATCCCGAGACGCAGCGCTATCATCTGGGCATGCTCGCCTATGAGCTCGGGCTTGCGGCGAGCCACCGGGTCGATGTCGCGGCGCGGCTGAAGCCGTTGATGCAACGGCTGGCCGAGCTCTCCGGGGACACCGCCTATCTGGTGATGCGACAGGATTTCGAGGTCGTCTGCATCGACCGCGTCGAGGGCAACTACCCGATCAAGACACTGACCCTGAAGGTCGGCGACCGCTATCCGCTCGGCATCACCGCGGGCAGCCTCGCTTTGCTCGGCGCACTGCCGAAAGCCGAGGCCGACGCCATCGTCGAGGCCAACCGGACGGCCTATGCCGAGCGCGGCCATCTCACCGTCGAGCAGTTGCGCGACGATCTCGAGAAGACGCGCCAGCGCTGCTATGCGCTGCGTCGTGACGCGATCACCGATGGCAGCATCGGCATCGGCCTCGCGGTCCCCAACGGCTCGGCCCCGCCCTATGCCGCGGTCAGCCTCGCCATGGTGCTGGAGCGCATGACCGAGAGCCGGCGCGAACAGCTGCTAGCGATGATCCGCGGCGAGCTCGCCGCCCTCGCCGGGAGCGATCGAAACTAACCCCGAGGCGAATGGCGAGCCGGCCGGGAGGACGCCGGGTCGACTGCCTTCACCGGCGTCGCTTCCCGGTCGGGCGGAGGTCCGGTTGTCGGATCGGGCCTTTCAGCGTGCGCCGACGCCTTCCGGACCTCTGCGGCGAAGAAGCAGCCACAGCGCAACCGGGCATCCCAGCACCGTCGCAAGCAGCCCCGCGGGAAGCGCCCAGGGATAGATGAGGTTGCGTCCCAGCCAGTCGGCGGCGGTCAGCAGCAAGGCGCCCGTGGTCGCAGCGGCGATCATCGTCTGGACGGGCGTACGAAAGCCCGCCAGCACCACAAGCCGCGGGGCAAGCAGGCCGATGAAGCTCAGGGGGCCGACCAGCACGGTCGCGACACCGGTGGCCGCGGCGGCGAGGGTTAGAAGCCCGAGACGGCCGCGCCCGGCGGGCAGCCCGAGCCCTGCAGCGGTCTCCGGTCCGAGCGGCAGGATGGCGAGCCAGCGCCGCGCGGCCAGCCCGAGCAGCAGGACGGCGGCGGCGCATCCTGCCGCCACCAGCGCGAGGCTCGGGGTGAGCTGCGCCGTCGATCCCGTCATCCAGCTCAGCAGCGCCATCGCCCGCGCGCCGGCCATGGCGAGCAGCAAGGTCGCCAAACCACCGAACAGGCTGCCGAGCGTCGCACCGGCGAGGAGGACGCGGTCGGCGCCGCCACGACCCAAGCGTCCGGACAGGGCGGTGCCGGCCAGGATCGCCAGGGCAGCAAGCGCGCCCGCCATTGCCGCCAGCAGCGCGGTGGCTCCGTCGGCGGATGGCGCGACGACGGCCAGCAGGGTCACGCCGAGCGCCGCCCCCTGGCTGACGCCGAGCAGTTCCGGGCTCGCCATCATGTTGCCCGTCGTGCGCTGGAGCAGAAGCCCCGCCACCGCGACAAGCACGCCGGCTGAGATCGCACCGAGCACGCGAGGCCAGCGCCAGCCCAGGAAAGGGCTGTCTGCCGGCGACAACCATTGCCACCCCTGCTCGCCATGCCCTGCGAACAGAGCGACCGCGGCCATGACTGCCAGCGCAGCCAACAGGCAGGCCAGAATGAGCGCCGGCCGTTGCGCTGGGGCCAACGGAAGCCCAGCCGCCGGCAAGGACCTCTCTCCCGACGCGCCGAGACGGCGCATCAACCAGAGCAGCAGGGGCAGGCTGAGGATGCTCGATGCCGCGCCAGTCGGGATGAAGCCGAGCCCCGGTACGGATTGCAGGATCTGATCCGTCGCGAAGAGCAGCCCCCCACCGACCAGCGGGCTCCAGAGCAGGCGCTGCCGCAATCGCCGAGCCCCCGCCGCGCGGGCGAGATGAGGGGCGATCAGGCCAACGAAGCCGATCACACCCACCGTCGCCGCCACGGTGCCAGCAAGTCCGGCAGCCAGCAGGAAGGTCAGGGTGCGGATCAAGCCGAGCCGCAGGCCCAGCCCCTGCGCGCCTTCGTCCGAGAGGCCGAGCAGCTCGAGCGGGCGGATCAGCAGAGCTGCGAGCAGGAAACCCGCCGCCAGCCGGGGCGCAAGGTAGAAGGCGACCTCCCAACCGGTCTGGTCGAGCGCGCCGGCCTGCCAGAGCAGGATGTCGGTCAGATAGTCGCGATGGAAGATCACGGCGAGCGCGGCCAGGCTCGCCCCGTAGAGGCCGAGGATCAGGCCTGAAAGAACGATTGCGCCGGGTGAGACGCCGCCGCGCAGGGCGAGCGACAGGATCAGGAGCGCGACGAGCGCCGCCCCGGCGAAGGCCGGCACGCCCGGCCCCCAGGCGAGCGCGCCCGGCAGCCAGAGCGTCGCCGCGATCAAGGCGAGTTGCGCGCCGGCGCTGACGCCGAGCACGGTCGGCTCCGCCAGCGGATTGCGCAACACATGCTGGCAGAGCGCGCCGGCTAGCCCGAGCGCGGCACCCGCCAGCAGCGCGACCACGGCGCGCGGCATGATGGCGAGCCCGAACACAGCCTGGCGGATATCGCTCTCGGCCGGCGCCCTCAGCGCCGGCCACCACAGCTCCACCGGCAAGGTGGCAGCGGCGCGCTGAAGCAGGAGGCCGGCGCCCAGCGCCACTGTGGCAAGCAGCAGCAGGCGCGGCCAGGCGGGATTTCGGATCGCCGTCCCCTCACCCACGAGCACTGCTCTCCAGCACCCGCACCGCCTGTTCGGCGAAATGGAGGGCGGAGCCGAGTCCGCCGAAGGGGTAGAAGCCCGAGAGCAGGCCGACGCGCCCGCGCCTCACCGAGGGCAGGCTGCGCCACAGCGCATTGCCGGCAACGGTGCGCGCAAAGCCGCCGCTCGCAGTGGCAAGGTCGATGCAGAGGATCATCGCCTCCGGCTCGCGTGCCAGCGCATCGAGCCCGACCGTCACGGTGCCAACACCGGAGAAGGGGCCGGGATGCGCGTTGCGCAGCCCGAGGCGCTCCAGAACGCCGCCGATCAAGCCGGAGCCGCCATAGAGCGTGATGTTGCGGCCAGTGCGGGCGATCAGACCGACATAGGCAGGCAGCGGACCGGCGGCGTCGACACGATGGCGCAGGGCTGCGATGCGCTGTTCCGCCTCGGCCACGACCAGCCTGGCCTGAGCCTCCCGCTGCAGCACGCTGCCCAGGCGCCGCAAGGTGCCGGTCGCAAAATCCCACCCGCCTTTACCTTGCGGATACGCCGGCACGCGCTCGACCGGGGCGATCCGCGCCAGCTTGGCGCCATCGATGACCGACCAGGCATCGACCAGGACGAGGTCGGGGCGCAGGGCGAAAAGGCGCTCGAGATTCGGTTCCCAGAACGGCCCGAGATCCGGAACGGCCTCCGGCAAGCGCGGCGATACCATGCGCTCGCGATAATAGCCGGCGTCCGCGACGCCGACCGGCGTCACGCCGAGCGCCAACGCATTCTCCGCGCCGAGCCAGGCGATCGAGGCCACGCGCCGTGGCGCCGCGGCCGATGCGCCGGGCGCGGCAAAGGCGGCCAGGGCTCCCGCCCCGGCTGCCAGCAGGCCGCGTCTCGTCAGCGCGTCAGAAATCGAACCGGACCCGGCCGATCACCGTGCGCCGCTGCCCCTCATAGCAGGCGGTCGCGCTTTCGCAGGTGGCGAAGTACTTCTTGTCGAACAGGTTGGTGGCGTTGACCGCGAAGGTCGCGTTTCGCCACTTGTAGCTGGCGCCGGCATCGACGACCGTCCAGGGATCGATCTTCACCGTGTTGAGCGCGTCGCCGTAGCTCTGGCCGACATAGCGCACGCCGGCACCGAGCCCGAGCCCCTTCAGAACGCCCTGCTGGAAGGTGTAGTTCAGCCAGCCGGAGGCGGTATGCGCCGGCACCAGCATCGGGCGTTTGCCGCGCTGCGCGGCCGTGGCGCCAACCTCGACCTCGACATCGGCAAAGGTGTAGGAGCCTGTGAAATCCAGCCCCTCGGCCAGGCTGACCTTGGCCTCCAGCTCGACGCCCTTGGAGTTCGTCCGCCCGAGCGGCTCGGCACCGTTGGTGGTATAGACGGTGGCATTGGTCTTGGTGAGGTCGAAGAGCGCCGCGGTGAAGAGCGCGTTCCAGCCGGCGGGCTCGAATTTGAGGCCGACCTCGACCTGGCGGCTCTGCGAGGGCTCCATCGTCTGCCCCCTCGCGTCGAGGCCGAGCGTCGGCACGAAGGCCTCGGCATAAGAGACGTAGGGCGCAAGGCCGAAGCTCGTCAGATAAGTCAGGCCGACACGTCCGGAGAACTGGCCGTCGACCCGCTCGTAGCTGCGACGCGTCAGGCTATCATCCGTCTTGACGTCGATGCGGTCGTAGCGGCCGCCCAGCGTCAGGATCCAGCGATCCCATTTGATCTGGTCCTGAGCATAGATGCCGAACTGGGCAAGCTTCTGATTGTAGATCTGGAACGGCGCGCCAACCAGGCGGGGGTCCGGCATGGCGATGCCATAAACCGGTCTGTTGGGGTTCAGCAGGGTCGATCCCCACGGCGTCTGCCAGCCGCGGACATCGGCATCGACGAAGTTGTTGTCGAAGCCGAACAGGGCGGTGTGACTGACCGGGCCGGTCCCGAACTTCGCCTCGAGCTGGGTATCGGAGACGAAGGCGCTCATGCTCTCGTCGAAGGTGCGGTTGCGCCGGGCGATCGCCCCGGCCGCCGGCGCCCAATAGCCCTGCGTCGCGTTGAGGAAGGTCTCGGTATGGCCGTAGCGGGCGTTTTGGCGCAACGTCCACGTCTCGTTGAAGCGGTGCTCGAACTCGTAGCCGACGACCTGCTGGTCCTGCTTGAACTTGTCGAAGTTCGGATCCCCCACCGGCAGCCAGCGCCCGCCCGGCGCCCGCGAATAGAGGGCGCTGCCGCCGGAACGGTCCTGCAGCACCTCGGCATAGACGGTGAGCTTGGTGTCCGCCGACGGGCGCCAGGTGAAGGACGGCGCCAGCAGCAGGCGGTCGTCGGCACGCTCGGTCCCGTTGGGGTACTTGAACTGCGTGTTCGAGTCGCGGGCGATGCCGATCACACGGTAGAGCAGCGTCCCGGCGGCATCGACCGGCCCCCCGATGTCGAAGGCTCCCTGCAAGCGGTCAAAGCTGCCGCCTTGCAGCTCGACCTGATAATGCGCCTTGTCGCGCGGCCGCTTGCTGACCTTGTTGATGAGGCCGCCGGCATCGCTCTGGCCATAGAGCGACGAGGACGGGCCGCGCAGCACCTCGACACGCTCCAGCGCGTAGGGATCGGTGCGGAAGAAGCTGTAGCTGATCGAGGACTGGCGCAGGCCGTCGCGGAAATCGCTCGACGACTGCGCGTTGAAGCCGCGCATCAGCACCCAGTCATAGCCCTTCGGGTCCGGACCATAGGTCTCGATGACGACGCCGGGAACGTAGCGGAGCACTTCCGTCACGCTGGTCGCGCCCTGGCGCTCCATCTGCGTGCGCCCCACGACCGAGATCGACTGCGGGACCTCGAGGATCGGCGCATCGGTCTTGGTGCCGGTCGCGGTGCGGTGCGCGATGATCCCGTCCACCGGGCCGCGCGGGTCCTCTCCCTGAACCTCGATGGTGTCGAGCGCCATCGCGCCCTCGACTGCAACGCCGCCGCCCCGCGCGGCCGAACCGCCGAGGATCGTCACCGTGTTGGCGTTGGTGAAGCTGTAGCTCAGCCCGGAGCCGGCGAGCAGCCGCGCGAGCGCCTGCTCCGTCGTCATCGAACCCCGAACGGCCGGCGCCACCGTTCCGGAGGCGATCGCCGTGCGATAGGCGAGCTGCACGCCCGACTGGTCGGCCAGCGCCCTCAGGGCGCGATTGAGCGGCTGGCTCGCAATATTGAAATCCTGGGCACGCGCACTCTGCGCCTGTGCCGGCAGCGTGGCGAGCCCCACCGGCAAAAGACCGAGACCGAGTGCCGTGCCAAGCGTCAGGCCCCGCAACAACCGGCCACGCGCCTGCCGCGAAACAATCCCACCAGCGTCCCTGTCCGTCATCGGAAACCCCAAGCCGTGCAACGAAAGCGCCCCGAAACGGGCCGCGTGGAAGGCCACCGGACAGCCCGGCTGCTGCTTCCTTCACTCGATTGACGGGTGGCGGGCGAAGTTGCCCAAAGAGCGGGAGCGTTTTTTTTTGATAGGTTGCGCGCGTCAGGCGATGATGATCGCCACGCCCGGAATTCGCCGCGCGGTCAACCCTTGCGTCTTGGCGAGCGCCTGGACCGCGGACAACGCTTCCCGTGTCGAGAAGATCGCGCTGACCGGCAGGTCGGATGCCACCGTCGGACCAAGGACGATGCGTTCGGGCACATAGCGCCCGAGTTCGGCGACGGCTGAAGAGAACGGGCGCCCCTCGAAGATCACGCGCCCCGAACGCCAGGCCAGGACGGCGCCACTGTCAACCGCCATGGCCGGCCTCGGCGGCCGGCCGGCGGAATAGCTCGTCTGCTCGTCGTCCCGAAGTTCGACACCGCCGCCGTCGCGCAGAGACGCCGCGGTCGCCGCTGCCGGTGCCGAGACATGCGCGCGGCCGTTCGCGACCGTCACTGTCGCCACGCCGTCCACGGCATTGACCGAAAACTGGGCATCGAGCGCGTCGCTGTTGCCGTCGAGCGAAGCAACGCGGAAGGGTACGGAAGCACCCGGCTTCACCTTGAAGACCGCCTCCCCGCCCAGCAACCGGACCAACCGCAGGTCGGGGCGGAAATCGACGGCGATGGCGCTGTCGGTGTTGAGCGTCGCGACGGAGCCGTCCGGCAGCGCTACCTCCTTCTGCTCGCCTACCGCCGTGGTGAAATCGGCCTGCCAGAGCCGTTCGAGCCGCGGCATGAGGATGACGCCAGCCGCTCCGGCGGCCAGCGCCCCGCCGACCACGAAACCGCGCCGGCTGACCGCCGGCCTTGCGCGCACCTCCGCCGCCGGCCGGGCGAGCGCCCCTTCGAGGACCTGCAACTCCTGCCAGAAGCGACGCTCCCGTTCGAAGGCCAGGCCGTGCTCCGGCGCGGCATCGCGCCAGGCCTTGAAGGCGCGCAGATCGGCCTCTCCGGCATCGCCCGACGCCAGCCGCACGATCCAGTCGCGCGCGTCGAGTGCGATCCGGCGGTCTCGGTCGGGGCGTTTGTCGGACTCGTCCATTCAGCCGGCACAGAAAAGCGGTGGCGTGTCGGACGCTCCCGCGCGGAGGCATCCTACCGTAACAGACGCGCGAAGGCGCCGTTTGCCTGAACAGATCGCGAAAATTCAGTCAATGAAATCGTCACGCAGTTCCGCCAGACGCTCCAGCGCTCGCCGGACATGGTAGTAGACGGCGTTGTCGCTCATGCCGAGCAGTTCCGCGATCCGACGATGCGGAATGCGCTCGATACGGTTCATCAGAAAGATCTCCCGCGTTTTCTCGGGCAACTCGTCGAGGGCCGCCCGGACCGCCTGCAGCCGCTCGCGCCCGATCAGCGCCCGCTCGGGAGAGACTGCATCGACACTCTCCCACAGCAGGTCGGAAAGCTCCGCATCGAGTTCGCTGCGGCGCCGCTCCTTGCGCAGATGATCGGTCACGGTGTTGTTCGCGACCTGGATGATGAAGCCGGCGGGGTTGTCGATCGGCCCCTCGATCCGCGCAGCCTCGAGCTTGAACCAGGTGTCCTGGATCAGATCCTCCGCCAGCGCCCGGCTGCCCGTGCGGGCCCGCGCAACGGCTTCGAGCCGCGGCCGCACCTGCACGAACGTGGCCAAGAGCTTTCGGAGAGTGAACCTGTCCATGCCGCGGCGTTTATCGATGGCCCGCCCGGGGCGAGCGTGCCGGCGACCTATGCCGCGAAGAAAAACACGCGCAATAACAATGTTTTATATCGATTCCAGACTGGGAAAGCACGCCTCGCCGGGAGCAAACGCAGACGCGTTGATTCCGTCAGGCTTTCCAGTGGGATGGGCCTGCGGGAAACGGGTCGGGAGCCTGTAGCGGCCGTATGCGCCGCCACCCCGCTTTGCCCCGGCATGTGGCAGGATGGCCACAATCCGTCGCGCGCGTCGCGGAGGCCTGCCTGCGCCCTTGCCTGTTCTCAGGCCGGAACTGCGATCGGACGCTGGGTCTGCGGATGGGCGACGACGCTCATCTCGACGCCGTAGATGCGGGCGAGCTGCTGCGCGGTCATCACGTCTTCGGGCGTTCCCCTGACGATCATCCTGCCGGAATGTAGCGCGACGATCTCGTCGCAGAACCGCGCCGCCATGTTGACGTCGTGCAGCACAACGACGACGCCAAGACCCCGCTCCGAGGACAGCCGGCGTACCAGCGAGAGCACCTCTATCTGGTGGGCAATGTCGAGCGCCGAAGTAGGCTCGTCGAGCAACAGGCATTCGGCATCCTGGGCGACCAGCATGGCTAGCCAGACGCGCTGGCGTTCGCCGCCCGAGAGGCTATCGACGAGCCGATCGGCGAAGGCTTCGACATCGGTGAGCGCCATCGCCTCGGCGACCTTCTCGCGATCCTTGACACCGAAGCGGCCAAGCGCGCCATGCCAGGGATACCGGCCGAGGGCGACGAGCTCCTTGACCAGCAGACCCGAAGAAGGCGGCGTCTGCTGTGGCAGATAGGCGACCTTGCGGGCGAAGGCGCGACCGCTCCAGGCATCGAGCGCCTTGCCTTCGAAGCGGATCGAACCGGACGAGGCCGTCTGCTGGCGAGCGAGCAGCTTCAGCAGCGTCGACTTGCCCGAACCATTGTGACCGATCAGCCCGGTCACGCGCCGCGCCGGAAGCGACAAGGTCAGCGGCTCCAGAAGCACACGGCCGGGAACCCCGAAGCTTACCGAATCGAGCTCGAAGAGCTCGCCGTCATCGCCGGCAAGCAGGCCTGCTCCGGCCATGGAGAGAACCTTCGTCGCCAGGGTGCCGTCGCGGGACTGGGACGCGGAAGCCTTGTTCTCCATGATCGAACTTGCCCTCGGTATCGTCGGTTTTCGGCCGCTGCCGCCTCGCCCTACACCGCCGCGCCCCGTGGCGAAAGTGGGCTCGCGCCGCTTAGGAAGCTCGCGCGATCGAAGGCCGCCCCCTGCGGAGAGGGGCGGCCGGCTCCAATTCCGCCCCTCGCGCGTCTCCTCGCATTGCCCTATCAGGGCCCCGTCGCGCCGCTTGTGGCGCCGATCGGTGGCCTCTTCCGAATCCGGTCGCCGAACCGCGAAGGACGTCAGAATGGCCGAAGCAGCCAGGCTGCATGCGCAGGCGCGCGTCGAACTCAGCGACGCGCCGGCGATGCTTCGACAGCTCTGCGATCACTTCACCGAACACGGCACCGTGACGCGGCAGGGCGATGGTGCTCGCCTCGAAGGCTCCTATGGCGCGGTCGAGGTCGCGATCGAGGGCGGCGCGTTGCGCCTTTCCGCGGTCAGCCCGAACGAGACCTACCTCTTCGTCGTCAAATCCTCCCTGGCCGAACATCTGTTCGAATTCGCGAAGGGAGAGCCCTTCAGCCTGAACTGGCAGGGCGACGCTCCCACCCAGGCGCAGATTCCCTATTTCCGCGAAGCGGTGGTCCGCCGCGCACATGCGCTGACGCCGGCGATGCGGCGCGTAGTCCTCGCCTGCGAGGATACAGCCCATTTCGAGAGCGGCGGCCTGCATGTCCGCATCCTGATTCCACCGGCGGGCCGCGAGCCGATCTGGCCGCGCGTCGGCGCCGACAGCCGCATCATCTGGCCGATGGCGCAGGACGAGCTGGTGCGCCGGGTCTATACGATCCGCTCGATCGATCATGCCCGTAAGGAGCTGGCCGTCGACGTCGTGCTGCACGAGGATTCGCCGGGTTCGGTCTGGGCGCGCAACGCCAAGCCCGGTGACCGCGTCGGTCTGCTGGGTCCGGGTGGAGGCGATGTCATCCCCGCCGACTGGTATCTGCTCTGCGGCGACGAGACCGCGCTGCCGGCAATCGCCCGCATCGCCGCCTCGCTGCCGACGACCGCTCGCGCCACGATCGTGATCGAGGTCGCCGATCGCGTCGAGGAGCAGGACATCTGCTCGGACGCCGCGATCGCGATCACCTGGCTGCATCGAGACGGCGCCCCAGCAGGCTCGACCGACCTGCTATCGAAGGCCGTGCGCGCGATCGGCAGGCCGGATGTCGGCAGCCTTTTTGTTTTCGCCGGCTGCGAACAGAGGGCTGCGCGCGACATCCGCAAGCATCTGCGCAGCGAGTGGAAACTGGCGAAGGACCGCTGTCTCGTCGCTGCATATTGGCGCCATGGCCACACCGAGGTGCGCGATCACGGCGAGTAAGGCGCTCGGCAGGAGAGTCTCGCCCCAACCGCATCGGCTAGAGGACGATACGGGGCCCTACGCTGCCATGCGGTCGCGGTCGGATTTACGGGGTGAGCCCGAAGCTGCGGGAACGAGGACCGGAGCGGCCTCTGCCTCGGCCTGCGGATCGAGGTCGAGTGCGATCACGATGAGCGTCAGGACGACGACGGGCACGCCGATCAGCGCTGCATAGAACGCGACGTCGATGCCGAACTGCATGCTTCCGAGGAGGATGGCGAGCGTGACGTTCAGCATCGTCCAGGGCAGTTGCTCGGCGGCGAAGAAGCTCCCATAGAGAAAGCCGAGCAGCCTGACGCCCGCCGTGCGCGGCAGCACGACCAAGACGATCCAGGCCGCGAATGCCCAGATGGCGCCGGCCTGCCCGGCATAGAGCCAGCCGAAGACTGGCGCGATCGCGCTCGTCAGAGTGAGCGCGAAGGCATTGCGCTGCCTTGCGGTCCGCATGGTCGCCTCATCGGTCATGGGAAGCCTCCAATCTGTCGTCATCGAGGAAGATGCGCTCGGCCGCGCCGTCGAGGTCGTCGTACTGACCCGAGCGAAGGGTCCACAGGAACGCCACGACGCCGAGGGCGCCGAGCGTCAATGCGATGGGGATGAGGAACAGGAGCGGGCTCATCCTGCCGCTCCGAGCCGGGGCGGCCGGGCCCGCAACGCGTTCATGGTCACGAGGATCGAGCTGATCGACATGGCGGCCGCCGCGATCAGCGGCGAAACGAGGCCCAGCACCGCGACCGGGATCAGCGCGAGATTGTAGATCGCGGCGAAGCCGAGATTCTGCCGGACGATGCCCGCCGCCTTCACTGCCGTGCGATGCGCCACGACGACAGAGGACAAGGCTTCGGCGGGCAGCACGAAATCAGCCGCGACCTGGGTCGCGGGCACGCCATGTCCGAAGCTCGCCGAGACGTGAGCCGCAGCCAGCGCCGGCGCATCGTTCAGACCATCGCCGACCATCAACGGCTTGCCGCCATCCGCCTTCCAGCCGGACAGGAGCGCAGCCTTCTGCGCAGGCTTCAGCGCGGCCCGGCGATCGGCGATTCCGAGGCTGGTCGCGCAGCTCTCGACCGCCGGCAGGCGATCGCCGGACAGGATGCTGATCTCGACTCCGGCAATCCGGAAGTAGTCCACCGTCTCCCGGGCGTCGGGGCGGACGCTGTCGGCGAGGGCGAAGCGTTGCGGCGACAGCGCCTCCGCCGAGACCCAGACTTCGCTCGCCGCATCGCCTCCTTCACCGGCGGCTCCGCAGAAGGCAGCGCTTCCAAGCCGCGCGGGCTTGCCATCGACGAGGCCGCTGATCCCTGCTCCCGGCGTTTCCGAGACGTCCTCAGCCGCGGCGCCCCTACCCAGCCGGCGCGTCAGCGCGCGCGAGAACGGATGCCGGCTGGCACTGGCCAGCGCCGCGGCCAGGCGCAGCGCCACCGGATTCGACGGCATATCGACCAACTCGGCGCGGCCATCGGTCAGGGTCCCGGTCTTGTCGAAGACGACGCGGTCGGTCGCGGCCAGCCGGTCGAGCGCATCGCCCGATCGGACCAGGATTCCGCGCCTGAGCAGTCCGCCGATGGCATTGACCTGCACGGCCGGCACGGCGAGGCCGATGGCGCAGGGACAGGCGATGATCAGCACGGTGACCGCGTAGAGCAGCGCCGTCGGCAGGTCTGCGCCGCCGAGGAACCACCATCCGAACAGCGTCAGCAAGGCAATCGCGTGGACCAGCGGTGTCCAGATGCGCACCAGCCCGTCCGCCAGCGTCGCGGCGCGGCCCTTCTGCAGCTGCGCCTGCTCCACCAGACGCAGGATCTCGGAGAGATGGCTTTGCGCGACCGTTTTCTCGGCACGGAGGTGGAGGATGTCAGGGCCGTTGAGATAGCCGGCGAGCACCTCATCCCCGGGGTTGATCAATTCGGGCAGCGTTTCGCCGGTCACCGCCGACCGATCGAGCATCGTTTGCCCGCTCGTGACGCGACCATCGACCGGAACCGTCTCGCCCGGCGCCACGACGACCTGCATGCCGGGCTCGACCGCCGAGGCCGGGACTATCTCGGTGCGGCCATCGCCAAGCAACACGGTGGCGTGCTCGGCCCGCATCATGGCGAGGCGCTCGATCGCCTCACGCGAGCGGGCGCGCACGCGGAAATCGAGATAGCGCCCGACGAGCAGGACGAAGAGCAGCATGGTCGCGCTGTCGAAATAGACATGCGCGCCGTGCCGCATGAGCTCCATCATGCTGATCGCGGTCGCCAGGATCAGCGCGGCGGCGATCGGCACGTCGATATTGGTCCGCCCCGCCCTGAGCGCACCGAAGGCGGAGCGGAAGAAGGGACGTCCGGCGATGGCCAATGCCGGAACCGCAACGAGCGCCGAGAGCCAGTTGAAGAAGGCCTGGGTGCTCGCCGGCATGTCCTGCGCCTGGCCGGCCCAGACCGCCCAGGCGAGCATCATGACATTCGAGGAAGCGAAGCCCGCAATGGCGAGGCAGCGCAGCAGCTCGCGGCCGGTCCGGTCCTGAGAGGCGCCGATCGAGCCGGCATCATAAGGCGCGATCGCGTAGCCCAGGCTGCGAACCGTCTCGCCGATCACCTCGGCATGATCGGGACCGCCGACCCATTCCACCGAAAGCCGCCTCAGGGTCAGGTTGACCCGCGCCCGAGTGACCGCGGGATCCTTCGCGAGACGCGTCTCGATCTTCCTGATGCAGTTGGCGCAGTGTACGCCTTCGACCAGAAGCTCCAATTGCTGCGCGCGGCCCGACGCCGGCGCCACGAACGCCGAGAGGAGCGCGGGCGGCAGCGAAGCCGGCAAGGCAGAGGCTGTGATGTTCGGCCCGGTGGTCATGGCCGAACATGCACCTCGTCGATGACCGTGAGGGCCTTCCCGTCGCGCTCGACCCTGACCCTGACGAACCAGCGCCCCGCCAGCGGGACCGAAAAGTCGGCCAGATACTCGCCGCCGGGCTGCCGGACGAACCGAACGGTCAGGATCTGCGGGAAGCGCGTCATCCGCTCGGCGGTCGCGCGAACCTCGTCGGCGACGAGCGCCTGCCCATCGGCATCGCGAAGCTGCAGCGTCAGCCTGCCACTGAGTCCCTGCCCCTGCTCGAAGGCCATCGCAGCTGTCCAGCCGAGGCGGCGCGCCGTGTCACGCTGCGCCGCGAGCTCTTCCTCGTTCAACCCGATGCTGTAGGCATCATCCGTCACCACGCCGGTGAAGCTCCGGTTCGCCAGGGTCACGAACCAGATTTCGAGCGCGGCGAGGCAGACGAAGAACAGGATGAAGCAGCCGGGTATCCAGAGGTCCTTCCGGCGGGCCGCAGCCGTGTTACCGCTCATCGCGCGGGCCCCCAGAAATAGGTCTCGACTTCGCCGAGGGTTGCGCCGCTCTCGGCGTCGCTGACGATGACGCGGATGTTGGCGCGCCCCTTGGGCGCCTGTCCGGGCGCAGCCGTGATGAAGAGGCGATCGCTGATCCGGCGGTTGCCGGGCATGGCAAGCGCGACGGTTTCCTGGCCAGCCTCCTCGGTCGCGAAGCGCAAACTCGCGCCGTCCAGCCCCTCCGCACGGATCACGACACGGTCGAGATGCGGCAGGCGATGGGCGAGCCGGAAACTGAAATCGTTGCGGACCGAGCCGTCCGAGAGCTGGACGAAGGGCTGGCCGCGCTGCGGCTCGACATCGAGCAGCACGCTTTCCATCCGCGTGATGCCGACCGCCATCGAGCCGAAAGCCAGCAGGCACAGCACCGCATAGAGCAAGGTCTTGGGCCTGACGATCTGCACCTTAGCCTGGCTGAAGGAGCCGGCGCGGTCGGAGCCCTCGACGTCGAAGCGAATGAGCCCGGTGGGGCGGTCGATCCTGGTCATCACCTCGTGACAGGCGTCGACGCAGAGGCCGCAGCCGATGCAGCCCATCTGCAGGCCATCGCGAATGTCGACGCCCGTCGGGCAGACATTGACGCAGCGCAGGCAGTCGATGCAGTCGCCGCGGCCCGTATCGAAGGAGCTGGCCTCCCGGATCAGAGCGGTGAGGTCGCTGAGCTCCGGACGCAGCGGGGCACGCTTCTTGCCGCGCGGTTCGCCGCGCCAGCGCTGATAGGTGACGACGAGGCTCTCCCTGTCGAGCAGCGCCGCCTGGAAGCGCGGCCACGGGCACATGTGCAGGCAGATGCGCTCCTTGGCATAGGCGGCGAACAGCCAGGTGGTGAGCGACAGGATGCCGATTGCGAGGTAGGCGCCGAGCGGCGCCGTGCCGGTCACCAGCGCGAGCGGAAAGCTCGGCGCGTCGTTGAAGAATGCGGCGAAGCCGAACGCCGTCAGCACCGCCAGGGCGATCTGTGCCACCGGCTTGGCGATATTCGACAGCAGCGTGCCCTTGCCGAAGAGCCGCTCACAGAAGCGCTCGACCGTGAAGAACAGGTCGGTCCAGACCGTCTGCGGGCAGGTGAAGCCGCACCAGACGCGGCCGGCGATGGCCGTGGCGCCGAACAGGCCGAAGGCGCCGAGCACCAGAGCCCCGACCGCTATCGGCAGGTCCTGTGGCCAGAATTCGAGCCCGAAGACGAAGAGCCGCCTGCCGGGCAGATCGAACAATACGGCCTGATCCGGCAGCGACGGGCCGCGATCCCAGCGGATCCACGGCGTGATGAAGTAGAAGGCCAGCAGCGCCCAGGCGATCGCCGTCTTGATCGTGCGGTAGCGACCACGCACCGTCTGCGGGATCGGCAGCCGCGCCGGCCGGCGCTGGGATACCGTGTCGATGACGGTCGTGGTCGCCATCACTTTTCCCCGCCGCCGAGGGTGTGGACATAGACGGTGAGCATCCGGATGGTCGCCTCGTCGAGGCGACTCTGCCAGGCCGGCATCTGCCCCATCTTCGGATTGGCGATCTGGCGGATGACCGCCTCCCGGCTGCTGCCATAGAGCCAGATCGCATCGTCGAGACGGGGAGCGCCGGCATCGCGCATCCCCTCGCCCTTCGCGCCGTGGCAGGCGGCGCAATTGGTCTCGTAGAGCGCGGCGCCGGGCAGGCTCGCCCGGCTGGCGTCGCGCGAACGATCCGACAGGCTCAGCACGAAATCGGCGGTCGCCGCGATCTCCTGCGGCTTCAGGATCTCGCCGAAGGCCGGCATCGCGCTGAGGCGCGTCTCGTCGCCCCCGTCACGAATGCCGTGGCGGATCGTGGCGTGGATATCGGTGATCTTGCCACCCCAGAGCCAGTCATCGTCGATCAGCGACGGGAACTGGCCGATCTGTCCGCCTGCGCCGACGCCGTGGCAGCCGGCGCAGTTCTCGTTAAAGGCCGCCTGCCCGCCGGCGACCGCGAAGCGGCGGAGTTCCTCGTTGGCCTCGATCTTCTCGAGCGGGGTGGCGAGGATCTGCGTGCGCCAGCTGGATTGCTGGTCGCGCGCGCGCTCCGTCGCCTGGCCGAGTTCCTTCGCGCTCGACCAGCCGAGAAGCCCGCGCGCATAGT
>JAESGI010000209.1_pt1 | contig 36340 bp, 28 predicted proteins | sample 9269671 | NCBI WGS metagenome assembly JAESGI01 (sample SAMN14515641, study PRJNA621666) | algae metagenome | isolation source: Nostoc indistinguendum CM1-VF10 and co-occurring heterotrophs from gravelly... | place: USA: Clark Mountains, San Bernardino, California | collected 1998-06-05 | reverse complement strand
ACGGATTCCACGCAATTGGAAAGCGCTTCAAGCTACCGTGGGCGCATCTCATTCTTGGCGATGCACGTGTTGTAGCGGCTTATAATAGACACCATCCGGGAGTTAACTGTGATTCGATGTATGACCTAGGACTCAATAAACTTAAACGCCGCGACTTCCTGCAAGCCTTTGAAAAAGCCGGATTTGAAATTGTTAGCGAAACCGTGAATGCTGTTGAAGAAGCTTCTAAGCTTATGCCATTGTTTCGCCTTCTGAACAAAGTTCCTGGTCTGGAAGACTACACAACTGTCAATATGTACGTTGTGCTGCGTGAGACTTAGTTGTATGCCTAAGCCATCCTCCGCTCCTTAGTTTATTGGCAATGATAAAGTTCATATTCGTAGCCGTCTATACTTGGCAAAGATTCACTATCAGACTTAACGCAAGTTTTGACGGCTTCTGCTACGGGGGCGCGAAAGTTTACCAGCCACAAGTCAAGAGGTCGTGGTAATTTATTTAGAGTGTTTTCCAGAGCAATGATGGAACTATTCGGGTCTTGCTCTTGATGAGCAAGAAGAAACAGAGGTTTTTGGGGTGAATTTGCAAGTTTAAACTCCCTAGCTACCCCCATCATTTCTCCAGTGTGTATATAAGTTTTATGAGTAGTGGCAATCAGCGCTGGTGCTGAGAAAGTTTGTTGAATTAGCTGCACAAACAGGTCAGGGCGATAATATTTTTGATAGCCGAGATTGCAGATGACTGTAACTGCACTGATAAATCCCATTAGCCAAATTAACATCACGGCTTTTTTGCCGTTTATTCTCCATCTGCCTATGCTTTTTCTCCCATTTTTCCCTTGCTCTTTTCCCATCCATTCTTTGGGGGAATGCCAACAAACTGCAAGACTTGCTCCTAGTAAAACCACGATCGCAGGAAAATAAACAAAGTTATATCTAGCACCCCTGGTCAGGTCAATGCCGAGAAAGTACGTAAAGATAAAGAACAAAGCGATCGCACTGATAACTACTCCTGCAAGCACCTGAATCATAATCCGGGTTTCTGGGTGCTGTAGTTGAACCTTAAACCCACGCAGCAAAATTGGTACTGCCCAAATAAAGAAAATCAGCGTCACCAGTCCAGAAGGAATCACAACCAATAGTTGTGAAGATTCAACTGGTAACAGAGAAATCATTGCAATCCATGTTCCTAAAGCTTGAAAAATTGGGCTTAACCAATCTAGTCCGACGCGCGAACCTCGAATCCACTCAGTCAAATTACTACGATTTCTATTCTCTAAAAATACTGGTAGCCAAATGAAACTCGCCACACAAGTACCTACAGCAACGGCATAGATGCGCCGCCACGGAGGAGAGAAGAGGAGAGAAAGTTTGCTGCTAGTCTGCAATTGAAGCCAAGCAAGAAAAATTAAAACTACAGCTTCTGTGCATAGGGTGAGGGTGAAGAAGTAATGAGTAGCAACACCTAAAGCATTAATTGTCACCCAGGAAAGTGCTATCCAGATGGGTAAAGGTGTGCGGTTTTGAATATGACGTGTGGCAATTACTAAGCAGAAGAGAGAAGCAGTTACCCATAAGGCTGCCAAACTGTAATGTCGTGCCTCTTGTGCTAAAAATACGCCGTAAGGTGATACTGCCATCATAGCAGCAGCCAAGTGTCCCACTAATGGCGAACGAAACGCTACCCTACCTAATATGTAAGTACATGGAATGGAGGCAGCACCGATTATAGCTGGTAGCGATCGCGCCGCAAACAGCGATACTAATCCTCCGTCGCTGGGAAATAATTTCATCCACAGGTAAGCCAGCACAAAATAGAGTGGTGGATGCGTATCTTGTGTAACTAAGTTATGAACTACATCACCAATACTAGCTGCTGGGTTTGGTTGCAGTGGTTGTAATAGGATATCAGGTGCGATCGCTTGATCTAGAGGAACTGATAAAAAAGTATTCCCCAAGCTAAACACCAAGGTAGAAAACTCATCAGTCCAAGGAGGCTTTGCAGTCAAGTTCGCTAGGCGCAAACTGATGCCAATAAGCAACCACATCAAATTCAGCAAGCGGTGAACCCAAAAAGGAGGGAGGCGATGCCAATCATGCCAATACTTGCGTTGTAAGGTAGAATTTGCATCTACTATGGGCAGTAAACGGGCAGCATAGGCAGGTAGCAACGAGATAATTTTTCGGTAAAAATAAAATGCACCTTGGAAAAAAGCTCTCATTGCCGGGCCTCACAGGAATGGACTTGTAGATTTGACGTTTTAGATTTCAGTTCGTTCTAAAGTCTAAGAACAAAAATCAAAATCTCAAATCCCTCGTTGTGATTATTTCACATCAGTGACGCGCCAGCTAAGTTTCAAATTAATCCAGAAATTCCAGATAGTAGCAACTGCGATCGCTATCAACTTCGCTAAATACTGATTTATACCTAAGACATTATAGAGAAAGTTAATTATTAGAGCTTGTAATATAACTCCTGCCAAACAGATTGCACTGAACTTCAAGAATCGCTTGAAACGTTGATGCGGATCACGTTGCTTTTGAGAAATATCACCAAAAGTCCATAAATCATTCCATAGGAAATTATTTATAATTGCGACCCCGGCCGAAAGAATCGTACTGCGAGTTAAAGCTAAATTAATCACAGTACGCAGCAAGTAAAATACCGTTAAATCCACAAACACACCACTAGAGCCAACCAACCCAAAGCGGACGAATCGACCAACTGGGAAATTGACTTTTCTACTCAATCGTCCTACTCGCCCGGTGGAAAGCCGCAACCGTAGTAAGTGATGGATGTAATCTATATATTGTTTCCATGTAACCTTACTCTCACCCTCTTTGCGTTCGCAGAACACATACCCAACTTCGGCAACTTCGTCTACTTTTCCCCGCCCAATTACTTCTAGGAGAATTTTGTATCCTACAGGATTGAGTGTTGCATTGGCGATCGCACTCCGCCGCACCATAAAATAACCACTCATGGGGTCAGAAACTCTACCCAGTACCCCCGGTAAAATCACCAAGCCTAACAACTGAGCGCCACGAGACAAGAAACGTCTAACAACACTCCAGCTACTAACACCGCCTCCGTCCACATGACGGCTAGCTACTGCCAAATCTGCTCCCTGCTTAACACTACCCAACAATTGCATCAGCACTTCTGGTGGATGTTGCAAATCTCCGTCAATCACACCCAACACATTCCCTGTGGCTGCTTGCCACCCACGAATCACCGCGGAGGACAGCCCTCGTTCCTGTTGGCGTCGCATCACCCGCAACTGGGGGTATTCTGTCGTCAAAGATTCTGCTATTTCCCAAGTTCGGTCTGGGCTATCATCGTCTACCACAATCAATTCATAGCTTCCTGGAATAGATTCATCCAGTAACTGACTCAATATGCTGACTACATTCTTGATATTGTCACGCTCTTTATAAGTAGGAATGACTAGGGAAAGATAAATAGATTCACCACTTGTAGCCACACTGTTAGGGGGTAACTCTGAAATCTTTAGCGGGCCAGTTGGTACTGTTAACAGTGAGTTCGATGAGTTTGTTTTCATAGTTTCACATTACAGAACGAGGATGTGTAACGACCGAGGGAAATAGAGCCAAACATCTGCTGGCTTTATTGACTGAATCTGGTTTAGGACTTACGCAAAACATCTCTCAAACTCTAATTTCTCCGTGCTCTCTGTGCCTCTGCGGTAGCCTGCGGCAAGCCGCTTTGCGTCTACGTTATTCCGTAACTCATGCGTAAGTCCTATGGTTGTCAAAATTTGATGAATACTTTTGTTACAGTTGGTCATTCTGAAAAGTTTAGTAATTCCCGCAGATCAATTCAAAAGTTTTTCATAAACTTCATCTAAACTTTACATTTTACTGCTTATATCTATGGTACTTTTTTGAATCTTAATATATTTTTTATACAATCAATACTGTACCACAGAAGTCAGCTAAGTCAGCAAATATACAATTTGTCAGGGCTATGCGAAGGCTTTTTCGTATTAGTAGAGCTAATGTACTAATTGGAAATCATTCGTGACAAAATAGTAAACTGATGCGCGCCTAAATTGTATAAACACTCTTTACGGTCGTTAACTGTTAACGGTTATCAGTCATTAGTCATTAGTCATCGGTCATCGGTCATCAACCTTCATGTAAATGTTCAAGTTAAATGCGTAACAGTTTAGCTGTAGGGTGTGTTACGAAGACTGTAAGTAAAGCGCCATTTTAGGTTTTCGGTGCGTTACGCTAACTACATTATATTCTAGTCATTTACACTTAGTGATTAAGTAGTGGTTGACAAAATCTTAAAATTGGTAGGAAACAAGAAAATGGTGAATCAAAAACAAGAGCTAATTACATTCTGAATCCTGAACTCTGACTTCGGAATTCTTCTTGAATCCAGATAATATCAAGATTATTTAGTAAATAAACTTCCGCTTTTAGACACCGCAATGTTATGCCCCTACAACAGATGTGACTTCAATAAATCAAAACTGCTGTAAATAGAGATAACTATATCTTAAACGTAAGAGCAGCAAGGCAATTCAAAATTTTTGTGTAACATCTGGTAGAGAAGAAACGCAATTTTAGCCAGCATTTTGCCCCTTGATAGCATTCTAAATTAAATGCATATTAATTTAATAAAGTCAAGTTTTTTTCACTTTGCCAAGAGTTTGTCAATATTTAGCGACAGATATAAAAATAAAGTTAATAAAATTTAATATGTTAGTAAATAAGTATACTATTTAGCAGCCATTGGATTGTAAATATCTCGGAAGTAACAGCATAAAATCCCCCAAGAGGGCATTGCAAAAAAGGCGAAAATTTTGTTTGTTATTAATTTAATGTCTTTGTTTTATTGCTTGTATTGAGTAAATAAACATCTAAAATACAGGGTAGATCATGCATATTCCTGATGGATTCGTTTCTGTTCCCGTGGCAGGGGCTACTGGTTTAGCGAGTGTAGCAGCACTCTTTATTGCCTTCGGGCGATCGCAAGAGGCTTTTGGTATCCGCCGTGCGCCGATACTGGGGCTAACTACCGCTTTCATTTTTGCCGCCCAGATGATCAATTTTCCAGTAGCAGGAGGTACTAGTGGTCACTTGTTAGGGGGAACCTTAGCTGCGATCGTTTTGGGTAGTCCGTGGGCAGGAACGTTGTGTATCGCCACAGTTTTAATTATTCAAGCTGTGCTGTTTGCTGATGGTGGCATTACAGCCTTAGGAGCAAATATTTTGAACATGGCAGTAATTGGTGTTTGGGTTGGCTGGATTTTAACCCAAACCTTGCAACGGCTATTGGGGGGGTCTAAAGGACGTTTACCCTTGGCTGCTGGTATAGCTGCTGGTGTAAGTGTAGTGGTAGCTGCTGTAGCTTGTGCCATTGAGTTAGCCCTTTCAGGAACTGCACCCGTAGCCATAGTTTTAGCAGCTATGGCTGGTGTGCATATTCTGATTGGCATTGGCGAAGGGATAATTACTGGAGGTGTGCTGACTTACTTAGCCACCGCTCGACCAGATTTGTTACCAGGGGAACAGCAGGAGTTTCGCGGTTGGTCTGTACCCATTGTCACGATTTTCTTGATTGCAGGAGTGTTATCACTCTTTGCCTCAGCATGGCCTGATGGTTTGGAAAAAGTCGCCGAAAACGCAGGCTTCATCGACTTAGCCGAGAAAGTACGAGTAAGCGTGCCGACTCCTTTAGCTGACTATGGGATTGAGGGTTTAGGGCCAATTGGCACAAGTATCGCTGGATTGGTGGGAGCTGCGGTTTGTTTTGCTGTGGCCTTTGGGATTGCCAAGGTGGTGAAACCGAATAATGCTTAAACTTTCCTTGCCGTTACGTTTGCAACTGTCACTAGTGGTTGTGGTGGGAGCAGCTTTATTAAAGCATCATGCTTGGTATTGCTTAGGTGTATATGGCGCGATCGCACTTTTGTGGGTTTGGCTGTTGCGCGTACCAATTCCCCGCTTAGGGGGATTACTCGGTACAGAATTGATCTTTTTGTCATTGCTGGCATTGCCCTTGGGATGGGAACGAGCCAGTTTTTTGCTAGTTCGTTCTCTGGTTTGTTTGGTTACGATGAATAGTTTTTTATTAACCTTACCACCCCACAGTTTTGGTATAGCCCTTAAAGGCTTACCTGTACCAGCACCTTTAAAGGAAAACTTGTTGTTAGCTGGGCAATATATGGAAATTTTGCTCTCAGAAGTGACGCGGATGCAACGCAGCGCTCAATTACGCGGTTTGAATGGAACTGCGGGATGGTTGCGCTACGCCAGTGCTGCCATGATTGGAGCCTTGTATCTCCGTAGTCTGGAAAGGGCAGAGCGAGTCTACGCAGCAATGGTAACTCGTGGATACAACGGGCAATTACCCATAGATTCTCCCCTCAGACCAAAAGAGCGTTTTGCCATACTAGCAGCTTGGGCGATCGCTGCTTGTGTAACTCTTACTTCTTACAGAATTTAGTGAAGTTGTAAATATTGAGTTTGTGAATCTTGAAATCTTTAACTCCTAATCCCCAATCATCAACCCATAACCCCAACGCAGCCGTGGTCGAGGTTGAGAACCTGGCGTATGCCTATTCTAGCCAGGAGCCAGTATTACAAGAAATTTCTTTTACCTTAAATCCGGGCGATCGCGTGGCGTTGATGGGAGCCACTGGTTCTGGAAAAAGCACCTTGTTGGAGAACCTGATCGGCTTAAAACAACCGCAAACTGGGAAAATTACCATTAATGGTATCCCAGTAGAACCTAAAACTCTACCCCAAATACGTCGCAAAATCGGCTTTAGCTTCCAAGATGCCAACGACCAACTATTTATGCCAACCATCTTGGAAGATATCACCTTTGGGCCACGCAACTATGGAATGTCACCAGCAGAGGCAAGCGATCGCGCCCGGCAGTTATTAGCTGATTTTGGCCTCGAAGCCTACGCCAATCGTTCCGCCCACGAACTCTCTGGAGGACAAAGACGTTTGGCCGCCCTAGCCTCGATTTTAGCCCTAGACCCAACAATTCTAATTTTGGATGAGCCGACTAACGGTCTTGATCCAGCATGGCGGCGACATTTAGCGCAAGTGTTGTTAAAGTTGCCCATCCAGGTGATGTTAATTGCTTCTCATGACCTACATTGGCTAGGCAGAGTTACTCAACGCGCTTTGGTACTGTCCGGTGGTCGCATTCAAATAGACAGCAATATTCAGCCACTTTTGCAAGATGGTGCTATTTTAGACCAGTTGGGTTTACCGATAGGTTGGTAATTCCAGATGAGGGAGAGAAAAGAGGCAGGGGGGAGGGGGCACGGGGAGAGAAGAATTACTGAACAATAACTCTCTTTCCTCCCCTGTCCTGCCTCGTCTGCTTTATTTACTCGTAATATTGGATACTATATTCTCGGTTTTATTGTTGTTGGGGTGTTAATGTCTGTTTCACATAAATGTACTGTTATTGCTCCTGTTAGCCTGAGCATTGCTTTATTGATTACTAGTTGTAGCGAAAATAAAGTCTCGCAGTGCCAGCGACTGGTTCGAGTTGTGAATGCCGGCACTTCTCTAATTGATAAAAATAAAGGAACGCAAGTGATCACCAGCATACAGCTATCTAAAGATTTAGAATTTGTGACTAAATCTATTAAAGAACTGAATTTAAAAGATCCTAAGCTGAAAGAATTTCAAGGCGGTTTTGCCAAAATTTTCCAGAATCTCAGTCAAGCGGTAGCCATTGCAGGTAAGGCGCTTGGTGCGACTAAAATAGCAGATGCCTCAACATCTGGTAGAGAAAAAATTCAAAAGGCGAGAGCCGAAATTGATTCAGTGTTAACAACAGCTACAACGGTTGGCAAGCAGTCGGATACGTTAATCAATCAGATGAATAAATACTGTAGCAAGCCAGAATAATCTAATGTAATTTGGGGCATGGACCAAACAGGGTACTACTACGTTAGTTAGTTCTCAAGGGATAGCACAAGTATTTTACACTTTTGGCAAAAGTTTTAATATGCTTCTGGAACTCTGGCAGGGCAGAATGAAATCTATATAATAGCCATGACAGGAGCAATATTCCAGTTAGGAAATTCCACCGGAAGATATTCAGTAGCCTTTTTGCCATGATACTTTCTATGGTAGATTTTACCCTAATGATTTTCTGGCTATACTAGTGGCTTAAGCCGATTGATTGATAAATTTCATCCCTTTGTATAAAATATATCAAAAAATCAGACATATATTTCAGTGAGCATTTATTTTTAAATGAGACAAAAATTTTGTCTGATATTGGAGGACATCAGTTTTCTTGGGGATTACAAAAATTTATCTGTCAGGCTAACACTACAGAGTGAATCTAGATCAATAAAACGCCTTCTGAGTTAGCACCTATGAAAGAAGAATTGATAGCCAGAGTTATACAGGTCTTGCGAATTAATATGAGTTGGATGACTTGGAATTTATTTCTGGCTTTTATACCTTTAGCTTTGAGTGTGTGGCTATTTCGCTTTAGGCGTGGTAGCTCTTTGCTTTGGTGGCTAGGATTCTTAGTTTTCTATGCTTTCTTACCGAATGCACCATATTTGTTGACTGATGTAATTCACCTGATAGACGATATCCGCACAATTCAATCGGTTTGGATGATTACTTTAGTACTTATTCCTTTGTATTTGCTAGTAATTATCGGTGGATTTGAAGCATATGTAATCTCGTTAATTAATTGGGGTTACTACTTACATCGCATCGGCAAGAGCCAATGGATTTGGCGCGTTGAGTTGATTACCCATTTTCTCTGTGCTATTGGTGTCTATTGGGGTAGATTTTTGCGTTTCAACAGTTGGGATTTGATTACTCAACCCGATGCCTTACTTACCAAAGGAATAGAAGAAATTCTGGGAAAACAGCCTCTAGTAATTATCGCTATCACCTTTGTGGTACTTGCAGGTTTGTACTGGATTATGAAACGAGTAACTTTAGGTCTTAGGCGACCAGATAGTAGAATAGGCATAAACTCAGAACGCGCTAACTCTAACACGCCAAACATTTAATGTTCATGGTGATTTTAGATTTTAAATTTGAGGTTTTAATTAGTAATTCCTCTAATTAAATTGCCTGTCAAAAGAAAGATTTAACTAAAGCCATCCTTGAGGTGAAATAGATTCAGAAGCAGACGGTTGAAGTTCAATCGCCACCATCTGAGAATGAAGATGCGATCGCATTGTTGGAAAAATCTCAGGAAATTGATACCCAAGAGTTTTGGGAGCAAATCAGAGAGCAAGGGCTGGCGATTTTTATTTCTGACAATATTTTTCGCTATTAGGGACTTCCAAGAAATAAAATATACAGCTATTGAAATGAAAAAGAGGCAAGGGAGCAGGGAGCAAGGGGAAAGTTCAAATGGTGATTCGACCCCACCTGAACGAGAACCACTTGTAAGAAGTGGGGGAATCAGACCCATGTTCCGCTCCGCTCCACAGCAGGAGTCAGGGGTCATTTCCCCCCGCTCCCTGCCCCCTTCCCCCTGCCTCTTCGTTAATTGATGTCTCACTTCACCAGCACTCAGGCGCGTGTAGAGCCTTTGACTTTTAAAACTTGGATCTATCTGACTTTGAGCATCAACCAACTTTTTGATATCTGATAAAAGATTTGGTAGATGTGATTCTGCTTTATAACGTCCTCGACCTCGATAATAATGCTACACAAGTAATACCCCTAGTTAATTGCTTGGCAGTTTCCTTCAACAAGTTTTTCAATGAATTCGTTAGTTGTATTGACACCTGAAACATCCCAAAATCGAATCATCATTGAATTTACTACAAATTGGGATAGGCTGCCGTTGGCAGCCTATCCCACCCCCTAACAATGATTATCATTTTTAGGAACTGTATATTTTATTTTCTGGAAGTCCCCTAACATTGAGCCAATTAGTAGCGAAAGACTGCTGCAACAGGTGCCTCATCCGGCACTGCTCCTGGTTCAACGGCGTACACCGTTCCCCCATGAAAGATCGTTTGAATTGCTGCTGCATTCAGCAAATCTTCATCGCCCGGTTGAGCCTCATTGTGCCTTTCAATCTCCATTGAGTCCGGATCAAAATGTCCCCATTTTTGCACACCGACCGGAACAAAAAGCTGTTCTACACGACCATAAAACGCGCCTTGAATGACTTCGTCCAAGTCGTTTGATCCTTTGCCAGCGGCGATCGACTCATGATAGTAATCAATTGCTTTTTGCTGGTCTGCTTGAAATAGCGGCTCCACGATCGCCCAGGCTTCTGCATGAAGTTCTTGTATTGTTTGCTCCTTTGTGTTGTGTTGAATTCCTTCTTCCACAATAAAATTGTAGGTATTCGCCTCTTGGTAAATCGGCAGTAAATAGTTAACCCCAGCTAGCACAAGTGGCGATCGACGATTGCGAAAGAAGTCATGCAAGCTTTTATCCACTAGATAAAAATATCGCAGCAACTCTTCTTTGACATTTTCACGCCCGCCGCCGTGTCCGTGATAGGAACCACCCGCTTGCAAAGCTGAACGACCTGCGCCCGCGCCCTGGCGTCGCTGTTCATCTTTTGACGTTTCTTCGTCATACTGCAAGGCCTCATCCATACTCTTCGGCATGCCTTCGATTTCAACTTCACGCGTCATGCCATAGCGATTGCCTTCCAAAAGTCGCACATCGCGCTGACCGAGCGTGAGAATATAAAAGCGGTTATCTCCGCTCAACAGCGGAATTAACGGCTTGAGATGAAAGCGAGTGTTCACGACCACCAGTTCAATTATGTCGATCGGCACACGATAGAAGCGGAAGAATCCTTCTGAAATGAATAAAGCTAAACCTGCGTCCTGATGCTGCCAAAAGTCATCTTCATCCAACTCGATCGCGGGTTGAAGAAATTGATCTAGATCAGTCGAACGCAATTCGTATTTTTCTATCTCTGCTTCTGCCTGCCGAATGAGATTCTTAAAGCGGACAGAGTTTTGCTGAGTTTCTGACCCAAGCTGCACGGTCGGCATATAGATCGATACACATAGCCCTTGCGGCTGTTCGACGAGTTCTTTCAGTTCTTCGATCGAAAGGAAGCTCATATTATTTATTAAGGTGAAGTTAAAGAGAGATAAAAGCAGGTTTTGCACATAACAATCGTAAAAAATTTTCCAAGCTGAAGCCCCTGCCGAATGGTAGAAAAAGCTTGACCGTTTAGAAGGGGTATATCTAGCGAAGACACGCCCATTAGTATTGGACTTTGGGCAAAAAAGAAGTGTTCGCGTAAATTACGACTCTGTTGGCGAATTCAAAAAAGCCATGCTTTCGGGTTAGCAAGGTGAGGGTTAGTAGCTTTGCTAACTCTTGCCAACTCCGTAATGAAATTCACACGAATTATTTGGTGGTGATACTGGTAAAGCATCTAACAACCTCCAAGAAGTTGTCTCAGCCGCTTATTACCAACGAGTCGATTCATTACTAGTTGCAGTTGGTCAGCAACAGTGGGGTTTATTCGATCCAACCTCAGAAACGGTTTATTTGCACCCAGAAAAAGAAGCTGGTGATAAGGATTTGTTGGATTTTGTTGCTGCTCATACTTTATTAAACGGTGGCACGGTTTACGCTGTTCCCTTTGAAGAGATTCCATATAGCACAGCCGTTGCGGCGATTTACCGATATTGACATTTTGATGGTGTTGTATAAAGTTGAATGTGCTATATACAACACCAACGATGATTACTATTCGTTCCTTTATCAGTCAATCTCTAATCGGTTTAGCTCTTTTGAGTGCAACGGCTGTGTTTACCCAGACTGCAACAGCAGAAACAATAACTGGACAATCGGGGAATGTGCGAGCAGAAATATCTTACGAGAAGCCAGAGGAATATAAGTATAAAAATGTGCGGCTGAAAATTATCCGAGCAGGTAAAACTGTTTTGGATCAAAAACAGCTGCAAGAAAATGAATATGACAGACCTTTAGGAAATATATCTGGACAAGAAAATAACTTACCAGTGCGAGACTTAGACGGTAACAAAGAACCAGAAATAATTGCCGATTTCTATACAGGTGGAGCGCACTGTTGTACTTATTCATTGATTTATCGCTATGACAAGAAATCCCAAAAGTATATTAAGATTCGCCATGAATGGGGCAATGGTGGCTATCGGCTCAGAGATTTAGACAAAGATGGACTGCCAGAGTTTGATAGCCAAGACGATCGCTTTGCCTATGCTTTTACAGCTTATGCTGGTTCTGGCTACCCCCTGCAAATTTGGCATTATCGCCAAGGTAAAATGGTTAATGTAACTCGCCGCTATCCCAAATTAATCTCCAATCATGCCTCAGAGCTATGGCAAACTTATATCCAGGCACGGCAACAAGGCGATGATGGCAAGGGCTTTTTAGCAGCTTATTTGGCAGATAAATACCTGCTGGGTCAAGGGCAGGATGGATGGGGGCGAGTGCAGCAAGCTTACAAAAACAGCGACCGCACCAAATTTTTCGCCGATTTACGTAAGTTTTTACGCGAAACTGGCTATATTTAGATAAAATTAATTTTTTCCCTCTTTTAATTCACGTCGTGCAGCTGCTAAAATTAAGCGTTGTTCGGCACGAGCGATTGCCTGATATGTTCGCTCCACTGCTTCCGGTTCCACAGAAATCGAAGTTATGCCCCATTCCACTAACTGATCGATGATTTCTGGATAGAAGGCTGGTGCTTGACCGCAGATTGAACAAGGTATATCGGCACTTTTAGCCATTTGGATCAGTTGAGCGATCGCACCCATAACTGCCGGATGACGTTCATTAAACACTTTTCCTAGCTGTCCTTGTTCTCGATCCACTCCGAGCAATAATTGGGCCAAATCATTTGTACCAATAGAAATTCCGGCTGCACCTGCTTTGACATATTCTGGCAGTAAAAATAGGACGCTTGGCACTTCTGCCATCATCCACAATTGAAACTGTGACACCTCAGTTAAAAGAGCTTGCTCAACTTTACGACGGCAAAAGACAAATTCTTCCACAGTCCGAACAAAAGGCAACAGTAAATTCACATTGCTGTAACCAGCTTGCTGTACACTCGCTAAAGCTTGCAGTTCCAACTCAAAAACTGCGGGATTTTGTAAATAGCTGAAAGTGCCGCGTTCACCCAACATCGACTGTGATGAAGATGGTAAATTATTACTCAATGATGTTAAATCTTGCGGCCAATCTAAAGAACGATAAAAAACTGGTTTTGGTGCAAAGGCATGGGCAAACTGCATAATCTGCTTAGACCATCGCTGTAATAATTCTGCTTGCCGCCCGCCTAAAATCCAATTATTAGGATGTTGCCCGTCCAATATATTTAGTACCATCAATTCTGAGCGCAACAACCCCACTCCATCCACAGGGAAGCTTTGTACTTGTTCTATTAAACTGGACTGACTTAAATTAACCAGCAATTGCGTTGCAATCATAGGTGAATGAGAGGCAAAGGGAGGACGGGATGGAGAGGTAGGGAGATGGAGAGGATTTTCTACGACTTTCCTCCTCTCCATCTCTCCCCTTCTCCCGCTTTCCCCTTCTCCTCTGAGCCGATAAACTTCTCCTCTATCGCCATCGAGCAGGAGCCGTTCGCCAGTTTTGATTAAGGTTGTAGCAGATGTTGCGTTGACTACTGCTGCGATACCTAATTCTCTAGCAAGAATTGCAGCGTGGCTGGTTAATCCGCCTTGTTCGGTAATAATACCACCAACTTGTTGCAGTAATGGTAACCAATCAGGCGCGATCGCTGGTATGACTAAAATCACTCCCTTGGGCAATTCTTCGGGTTTCTGTAGCGGATTAATAATTACTAAGGCAGTCGCCACAACACGTCCTCCTGCCGCCCCTAGCCCCCTAATGAAGTGTGCGTGGGTGATTACATGGGGAGAACTAACTTGTGTAATGTAGAGCTTGCTAGATGCAGTTTGCCCCGTGATAGTCCATTTAATGGTGAAGGTTTTACCTAGTTCACTTACCAGTTGAGTTCCCAGAGCAATTATTTGTTGTAAGTATTCTTCTTGTAAAACGTACTGTTTTTGTTGAGGTTCGGGAAGTAGATAGGTACTTAGGCAAGTGTGATCTGGTGTTAGCGCTGACTTGGATACGGGTTCTGAAAAAGCTCCAACTGCTGCATCACCCACACCATAAGCCAGCATTTTATTGCCCAACTGTTGCTCCACAACACCGGCTGCCTGTTGAATATAGTAAACATCTGGCTGGACTTCGCCAAGAGTGATCGCAATTCCTAATCCCCAAGTAGCTTCAATTTCCCACCCAGAGGAGTTGGCTCTGAGCAAACCACTAGCGATCGCATTCTCAACAGGTTGAACCAAAACCGCTAAACTGATTTGTTGCAGGTTAATTCCTGCCCCTTGCCAATACAGTAGACTTCTCGCACGAAATATCTGGCTCCAGGTACGCTTTAGGGCAGAAGTGATCGCTTCGGGTTCGCACTGGCAAAATACCGACTCCAGCAAACCAGATATATTCTTCATCCCTGGAGTGGCAGTTGATACTGCCAAGGTAGGTCGAAGAATCAAACAGCCAGTTGGCCATTCTCTAGCTGCTTGGAAAATTGTACTCACCCAATCTTGTGGCACAGTTGCAGTGAGAATTTCTTGGCGCAGGCGACTAGCCACCTGCTGAAGTTGACGCCAATTAGTGACATCCAAGTGTAATGAAGAATGGGGTAAGTCAGCCACTAACGACTCTGAACTGTTGAGATTTTCGAGAAATTGTCGTAAAATTTCCGCCGGAACGACAAAACCAGGCACTACCGGATAGCCACGCTGGATAATTTTGCTCAAGTAAAACGCTTTGTCACCTACTTTGGGGCGGTCTTGTAGTTTAATTTGGTCTAGCCAGTAGAGTTTATCCACTCAATTTGTTAGTTGTCAGTTGTCTATTTGTAGCCACAGCCATTTCCTCTTGGTACGCTATCAACCGTAAATTCACTAGCTGCCCCTACTAGGAGAGGAGTTTCCAGCATTTACGTTTAATTTGCCGACCTTATTAGGCTTAATTGCTAGTTACATGATGGATTGCTGTAATTTGACTCTTTTATAAATCAAATATTTTCCTTCATTTAGCCTCTCTTCCCTGAAATCGGGGTTTAGGGATTTGAGCGAGTCGTAGATGGCGGTATTATATTTAATTATTGAGTGTATGGGTTAAATCTAGCAATTTGAGGTAGAATTTTATAGTTAAATAATTTTAAATAGTTAAAAACCCATTTAATAAACCTAAAATTTATGTAGTTTGCCGAGATTACGATCATTGTGATCATTTAACGATGCAAATATCCATTTATTTTTGAATAAAATAATATCTTATTGATAAATAATCCTAACAAGCAAGATATTAATTTTTATCTAAAAAAGCATTATCGAATTGATAGATTAAATATAATATAGGCTATTAAATAGTACTTGTTGAATTAGACTCCATCAATAAAAGATTAAAATATTTTCGCAGTATTTTTGTAAAAATATTAATTAATCTAATAACTATAGCGAAAGTTTGCCTACTTTTAGCAATCGGATTTTTTCCCAATTCTTGTTAATTTATATTGTAACTGGATTTCTACCGTGCTGTACTAGTATATAAAATTCTCTACCCCAGACTAAGCATTGCCAAACACTTACTACCTTGCAACTAACGATTGGCTAAATATCAGCTTCAGGCTATGCCTTGCATTGCTGATTGGAGCAATTATCGGTTTAGAACGCCAAATTAGGCATAAACCAGCCGGTTTAAGAACTCATATGCTGGTGAGTTTCGGTTCAGCCATGTTTACTCTCATAATTATGCAAACAGATGGGTCACAGCCCAGTGATGATGCACTTAGCCGCGTGATCCAGGGGATTGCAGCCGGTGTAGGATTTCTCGGTGCTGGAGAAATTGTGCGCCAATCTTCTCAAGAATCACAGCAACTTGAAATTCACGGACTCACATCAGCAGCGGCTATTTGGGTTTCGGCTGCTTTGGGAATTGCTGCTGGCTGTGGTTTATGGCAGTTAGCATTAGTCGCTGCTTTGCTGACTTTTTTGGTTCTTACAGTTTTTAAAAGGCTAGAAAAACATCAGCGTAATTCATAATTACTGTTGGATTATCTGTCCTGCTTTTACAAAAAGAATTTGCGAGGATTTCAACCATTGGGAATCAAAAGAACCCAAATGAGTAGTAGTAATCAGGGTCTGAAAGCGGTCTTGAATAGCATCGAGCAATTGGTTTTGGCGCGATAAATCGAGTTCGGCAAGAACATCATCAAGTAATAGCAATGGTGGCTCTTTGACGACTTCTTCAATTAATTGTAATTCGGCTAATTTTAAGGCTAGAACCAGCGTTCGTTGTTGACCTTGAGAACCGTATTGACGAGCGGGTGTCTGGTTAATAGTTAATTCTATTTCGTCGCGATGAGGTCCGACAAGAGTAGTGCCTTGGTGTATTTCAGCAACGGCTCGCTGCTGAATTTTTGCTAAAAAAGCTTGCTGCACTTCTTCTGGATGGTTATCCTCTGAAATAATATTAGGCAGGTAATTGATATGCAGAACTTCTGTACTGCCGCTAATACTGGCGTGCCAAGCACTAGCAATGGGGGCTAATCTTTGGATCGCGCGATCGCGTCGTCTAATTACCCTGGTTCCTGTGGTAGCTAACTGTGCATCCCACACAGCCAATTCTGAGTGTAGAGACGTTGCATCCAATGTTTCTATATGGCGTTTTAAAAAAGCATTGCGCTGGCGTAACACATGGTTATACTGCTGCAAAATGTGAGCATAAACTGGTTCAAGTTGAATTAAGAGTGTATCTAACCAGTTGCGGCGACCTTCAGGGCCGCCGCGTACTAGGTCTAAATCCAGGCTGGAAAATTGGACTGCATTGAGAACGCCGAGAAAATCCATTTGACGGCGGATAAATTCACCATTGAGAGCAACGGTACGGCGACCATTGCGGCGCAGCGTTAAGCTAAGGTCACTAATGCCTGTTTGCCGCTCAAGGGTGGCATTAATTTGGGCTATGGCTTCCCCTTCTTGAACTAAATCGCGATCGCGGGTCATTCGGTGCGATCGCAATGTCGCCAATAACTCCACCGCCTCCAACAAATTCGACTTTCCCTGAGCGTTATTACCTACCAAAATTGTTTTGGCAGCATTAAACTCAACCTGTTGGTCTTGGTAATTGCGAAATTGTCGGAGGTTTAGAGTTTTCAGGTACATAGTGAGGATTGGGCATTGGGGATTGGGCATTGGAGAGGGTGAGACAAAGAAGAAACAGGGGAGCAGAGGGATAGAGGAAAATTATTAATCACCAATACTTCTCTTCTTAGGCTGCGCCCGAAGCGTACCTATGCCGCAGGCTTTACGGCTTCTCTATAGTACGCTCAGTACAAGTGCCCCATGCCCTATGCCCCATGCCCAATTTACACAGCCTTCTTGCCCATAATCCGCAGAAATATCTTCTCCGCCTCAATCCACACAAACATTAAGGCACTGAAGCCAATACAAACCCCCAACTCTTGCAGATTCAGGTAGTGAGTACCAAAGAAATCTCGCAGGGGTGGGACGTAAACTAGCATCAACTGCAAAATTGTAGTCACGACAACAGCCGCTAGTACAAATATATTGGAGAAGGGATTCATCTCGATAGCGAGTCGGTTGTTAGAGCGAATGGCGATCGCATGACCCATTTGGGCGAGACACAAGGTAGTGAATACCATTGTCTTCCAAGCATCCCGATTGCCCTGATACTCAGGGGCATGGGTATGTTGATAAGCCCACCACATTAAGGCAATGCTGATAATGGCAAAAATTATCCCAATGCGAATCATGTAAGAACCCAATCCCCTAGCGAAAATACTTTCGCGGGGACTAAAAGGTGGACGTTTCATTACATCTGGTTCTGGAGGTTCCACAGCTAATGCTAAGGCTGGTAAACCGTCTGTTACCAAGTTCATCCAGAGAATTTGCAAGGGGGTAAGGGGAACCCCTCCTAAACCAATTAGGGGTGCAGCTGCAATGGTGATAACTTCGCCAATGTTACTGCCTAGAATGTATTTAATAAAGCGGCGAATATTGGTGTAGACAACTCTACCTTCCTTGGTGGCACTGACAATGGTGGCGAAGTTGTCATCAAGTAATACCATGTCACTGGCTTCTTTACTGACATCAGTGCCAGTAATGCCCATCGCAATACCGATGTCGGCTTGTTTGAGGGCTGGGGCATCGTTAACACCATCACCTGTCATCGCCACAAATCGTCCCCGGCGTTGCAGTGCTTGGACAATTCGCAGTTTGTGTTCTGGGGAAACCCTAGCATAGATGCTCACTAGGTCAACGTTTTGCTCTAGTTCCTGGTCACTCATTCGTTGCAATTCTTGACCTGTGAGGATGCGATCGCCTTCTTGAGCAATTCCCAAATCGGTAGCGATCGCTCGTGCTGTTAACTGGTGATCACCAGTAATCATTACTGGGCGAATGCCTGCATCCCGACACTCTTGAACTGCTGCCCTCACCTCTGGGCGTGGTGCATCCAGCATTCCCACCAATCCCAGCCACACTAACTTTTGCTCGGATGTTTCATCTGAACCTTCCGGTGGAATCTGTGCCAGGGGTTTGTAGGCAAAACCTAGTACCCGCAAACCTTTACTCGCCATTTGGTCATTTTCTGCCAAAATTTTCTGGCGTTGTGCTTCGGTTAAGGGGGCTGAGTGATTGCCCAAATGAATTTGAGTTGAACGCGCCAAAATTAACTCTGGAGAACCTTTAGTAAACATTAAGTAAGGTTCAGATTGGAGAAAATTAGCGATCGCAGGGTCAACGCCTCTCGAAGATGCATCACCCGTAGCGACTCCCTCCACCTGGGAAATCACGCTCATGCGCTTACGTTCCGAGGAAAAGGGAAACTCGGCAACGCGAGGTAATTTACTGTTCCACTGGTCTTTTTCAATTCCAGCTTTTCCCGCCAAGGTGACTAATGCTCCCTCTGTAGGATCGCCCAAGATTGCCCATTCACCTTGTTCTTTTTGTAAGACTGAATCATTACAAACAGCACAGGCGACTGACAAAGCTGAGATTTCTGGAGACTCCTCTAAAGAAATTTTTTGACCATCTAACTGAAAGTCCCCCGTGGGAGCATAACCTTCGCCGGTGACGCGAAAAGTTCTGTTATTGGTGAAAACCGATTGCACCACCATTTTGTTTTGAGTCAGCGTACCGGTTTTATCAGAACAAATGGTAGTTACAGAACCTAATGTTTCCACTGCTGGCAGTTTGCGAATTAAGGCATTCTGACGCACCATTCGCTGGGTTCCCAGTGCCAGGGTGACGGTAATTACAGCTGGTAAACCTTCTGGCACCACAGCAACCGCCATACTCAAAGAAACTTCCAAGAGTTCTTGGATGTTGCTAAAGCCTCTTGCCTGGATAACGCCACCGACAACAACAATGGCAACGAGAATTAAAGAACCCGTAACCAGAACGTTGCCTAATTGAGTCATCCGCTGCTGTAACGGCGTAGGTTCACTTTGCACCGACTGCAACATAGTGGCAATTTTGCCTAGTTCTGTTGTCATGCCAGTGTTAGTTACCAGAACCTTCCCCCGTCCTTGGATTACTTCGGTTCCTTGAAATACTAAATTGATGCGATCGCCTAGATCTGCTTCTTCTGGCAATTTTAACGTTGCCTGTTTATTCACAGATTGGGCTTCACCTGTCAGTGCCGACTCACGCACTTGTAAATTCGACTGTTCAATCAAGCGTCCATCTGCCGCTATCTGCATCCCGGCTTCCAGCAGCATTACATCCCCTGGAACTAGTTCCTTGGCTGCTATCTCTACCAATCTGGTGTTGCGGATGACTCGCACTAAGGGAGAGGTGAGTTTTTTCAAGGCTGCCAAGGCTTTTTCGGCGCGGCTTTCTTGGACGTAGCCAAGTATGCCATTAAGGATGACAATTGCTAAGATAGCGATCGTATCTTTAAATGGCACTTCACCAGGCTTCAAATCCCCAGCCCGCAAAGCCACCAGGTCTAAAATCCCAGAAATCAGAGCTACGCCAATCAGCATCAACAACATAATGTTCTTGAACTGATCCAGCAGAATTTCCCAAGTACTACGGCCAGCAGTTTCTTCAAGTTCGTTGGGGCCGTATTTTTGCAACCTCTGTTGAATTTCTTGGGGTGTTAAACCACTGTCTGCGTTACTATCGAGCAGGTCTAACGCTTTATCAATTTCTAAACTATGCCAAACGGCGGCACCTTCAGGCAGAGAATTAGCAGACATCGTGTAGGTCACAGGAATGGTTATAGAATTCGATCATAATTTAGTGATGGCAGGAATTCCATCTTCTAAAGTTACATTAAGGCGATCGCTCAGTTGTATGAAGGAGGCAGGAGGAGAAGGAGCTTTTCAGTTGGGGATTCAACACCCCATAAATTGAAGTTAATTGAAGTCACTGTATCCTTAAGTGGGGGTCTTAAACCCAAGCTCGCTCTAGTCGCAGCAGTTCAAGAGTGAGGGCATTTTTCCTCCGGCCTTTCTTAATGAATAAATATATATGTAATTCTTAACATTTGTAAATTCCTCCTATTTTGACATAGTATTATTTCTCACGAAAGATTTTATCGGAACACATTTTACTGATAATTATGAGTAATAGAGCTTTGAAGCTTTGTTACAGAGGATATGCCAGAATTAATTTTAGGCTGCTATTGCTTTCATTTATATTCCGTAATCAACAGCTAGGATGCATGTCCCGATTGCATTCCTTCTCTTTGAGACACTACGCGAAAATTTTTAATTTTGCGGAAAGTTGACCCAGTCGCTTATGTATTTCCTCGCTCAAGCGAACTGGCGTGTCAGGAAGGTTTCCCGATTTAGCAAACTTTTCAAGAAGAATTTTAAATTTTGAATTGCCCAGGTGCGCTAAACCATTCAATAAATATGCTTAATATGAGTTTTGCACTCCCCACGACCGTTAGCCAGATGTTTGGGCAAAAAACAATTCGACCGCTTACTGCTGCTACCCTGTGTGGCATTACTTTCATTAAAGACAGACTGATTGCCATTGATAGTATTAAAGGGCATCTACTAGAAATTGATCCGACCTCTGACAACAGCAAAATTCTCAATCCTCATCAAGTTAAAGAATTTACTGATGTCACTGGTCTAGCTGCGTGGGAAGATACCCTGTGGGTGAGCCGAGAAAATAGTGTTTACTTGTGCAATCTCAATGTTTTGGGTCTAGAACATTTTGTGACATTGCCTTATCCTGCTGACGGCGTTGCTGTTTGGGAAACAACAGTTTATATCACCTGCCAACGGCTGGGCTACATTCTGGTTTATGACCGCGAAACGCGAAAAGAGATTACCAAATTTTATGCCCCTGGAGTTGGGATAGAGAATTTAGCAGTCACTCAGGAAATGCTGTGGATTTGCGATCGCACCGAACAATCAGTTTACGCGATGGACAGGGCCACAGGAGAACTTCAATTTAGTGTTCTGACCCCCTTTGAATGTCCCACAGGCATAGCAATCCATAAAAATGGCGAAACAGGCAAAGAAAGTATCTATGTAGCCTACGCTTCAGAGGAAGCTTATATCAGGGACAACCCCAATGCTAATCCCAGTCATGAGCTAACATTCCGCGATCGCACTTTTATTCACCCCCTGTATTATCATTACGAACCAGATAAGCGTTACGCCCTCTCTAACGGCTATCTGATTGAAATGTCTTATGCTGAGGAAATTGCACCCTTAGACGAGGTTTATTTACCTGATGTCGAATGGCGGATTGCCCTCCCATCAGAAACTGAGCGTCAAAAGGTAAAACACGTTGAACCCATTGGTATACCCTTTACCGAGGAAGTGATACAAGGGCAACGTGTAGCAGTCTTCAAATTTGATTCTCTTGCTCCAGGAGAACGGCATATATTTGGCTGGAAAGCACTTTTGGAAGTTCGAGGCATCAAGTATCGCATCACACCCAGAGATGTGGAAGACGTTCCTGATCTCTCCCCAGAATTACAAACGCGCTACCTAGTGGATGACGACGATTTAGCAATGGATACTACCATTGTTCGCCGTAGCGCCAGAGAAGCAATTGGTTCTGAAACTAATGTGCTGCGGAAAATGTACAGCATCCGTAACTACGTCTATGATGAGTTGTCCTATGGCATTAAACCTTATATTGACACGCCAGATGTAGTTTTAGAACGGGGTGTTGGTTCCTGTGGCGAATATGTCGGCGTTTTACTTGCCCTATCCCGTTTAAATGGTATCCCCTGCCGCACCGTAGGTAGGTACAAATGTCCTGCTCATAGTGACTTACTAGGAGTGCCGCTACAACCCGACTTTAACCATGTTTGGCTAGAGTTCTACGTCCCGAATTTTGGCTGGTTGCCAATGGAATCAAATCCTGACGATGTGGGTGAAGGTGGGCCTTATCCGACGCGCTTTTTTATGGGCTTATGCTGGTATCACATTGAAATTGGCAAAGGCATCACCTTTGAAACTGTGACAAGTCAAGGTGCGCGGCTAACCAAAGAAGATATCCCCATTGGTGATTTGGCGATAAATCATATCCGGTTTACAATTCTTAAAGAATTACCGCCTTTTTAAATTAGGGAATGGGGCATGCGGCATGGGGCAAAAGAAGCAGAGGGGCAGAGAGCAAGGGGCAAGGAGGAGAATTAAAATTACCTCTTTCCCCTCCCTCTGCTCCCTGCTCCCTGCCCCCTGCTCCCTGCTCCCTCATCTCCCCCCACTCCCAACTAGCTATTAACTCTTAAACTGGGCATTGGATACGATTGATGCTGCTTAAAATCAGCAAACTCACAAATTGAGTTAAATGGACAAAAGCGGCAGTGAGAGCCAGGATTGGGAGGGAAAATTTTACTAAAATTACTAGTTTCTTCCTGATATTTTTGCAAATCGTGCTGGTGCTTGTGGGCAATATTAGCTAACTCAAATTTTAAGTATTCTAATTCACTATTATTGATGCTAATTAACTCAGACTTTTTACATATTTCTAAATTATAAAATGATGCAACTGCTTCCCGTCCAGGGTAAAGATAACGAGCAGCTACCAAATAAACTAATGCCTGTCGTCGGTCAAAAGCCGACTTACCAGTTTTGAAATCTAAAATATGTAAAGTGCTATCAGACTCAATGAAAACGCAATCCATAGCCGCATATAAGCGAAAGCAATAATCTTCTTGTTCCACTACTATCGGTTTAGGAAAGCCTTCATCACCCGGAGTTAATTGGATAATATCTTTATCCAAAAGCAACGGCGCATCATGATATTTTTTCAGGATTTGCAGCACGCGTTGCTGGACTTGATCGCTTGAGTTGCCTAATTTAAGTAGCTGTGCAACTCTTTCTACACCATCGGCTTGCTTCAACAGATACCTGTGATGATGAAACTCATAAATGCCTTTTTGGGCAAGTATGCCAATCCTCTGGGGCGCGGTGGCTTGCCCTAAAAGCACTTTAACTTGTGGTTCGTGTTGCCGCGCTTTGATAAACCCCCGCCTCATCTGGCAATGCCAGCGTTCTTGCCCGATCGCTGGGGCAACTAGAGACCAAAGGTGATAACTGGCAAAAGGTCGATCGGGAGTTGACATTGCTCAGAAACAGTGAGAGAAAATACGGGGGGAGAAGTTTAAGCTAAGGTTTGCTTAGAAAAGAACTTCGGAGGATACTTGCTGCTACACACGCTTTGCGGGAAGCTTTGATAGTACTGATAATGTACGGGGGCAAGTGGCAAAAATGTCCAGCAAGATAAAATTTGGTACCGATGGATGGCGAGGGATTATTGCCGATGACTTTACTTTTCCTAATGTGCGGAAAGTAACAAGGGCAATCGCCGCTTATTTGGAAACAGCCTACACAAAAGACAGACCAGTACTTATTGCCTACGATACTCGCTTTTTAGCTGACCAGTTTGCCCAAACAGCGGCCCAAGTTTTAGCAGATTTAGGTTGGACTGTAAAAATTACTAATCAGGATTGCCCTACACCAGTAATTGCCTACAACGCCCGTCATCTAAATTCTGCTGGGGCGTTAATGTTTACTGCTAGTCATAATCCAGCACCCTACTGTGGAATTAAATATATACCCGATTATGCCGGGCCTGCCACTCCAGAGATTACTGATACTATTGTGGCAAATATAGAAAGTGCATCGGATAAGTTGCCTGGAAGCAACCCATCAGGTTCAATTTCAATTTTCCATCCGAAACCAGATTATTTACAATTTATCTACACCCTACTTGATATAGAAAAGATCAAAAGCGCTAATTTAAGGGTAAAGTACGATGCTTTGTATTCTACCTCTCGCGGCTATTTAGATAAAGTTTTACAACATAGTGGCGTTCAATTGGAAAGTTTCCACAATTGGAGGGATGTTTTATTTGGGGGTGGAATGCCAGAACCCAAAGGAGAACAATTAGTTGAATTAATGGAAGCAGTACTTCACGATCAAGCTGATTTGGGCTTGGCAACGGATGGAGATAGCGATCGCTTTGGTATCGTTGATGAACAAGGAACCGTTCTTACTCCTAATACTGTGCTGTTAGTTCTAGCGCGTCATTTAATCAAAAATAGAGGTAAAACAGGGGCTATCGTTCGCACTGTAGCGACAACCCACCTGCTAGATAATTTCGCTGCTAAAAATGGACTGCAAATTTATGAGACAGCAGTTGGTTTTAAATACATCGGCGAAAAAATGCGAGAAACTGCCGTATTAATTGGTGGAGAAGAATCAGGCGGTTTGAGTATTATTGGGCATATTCCCGAAAAAGACGGGATTTTAGCCAATATGCTGGTGGCAGAAGCAATCGCTTATGAAGGCAAACCCCTGAGTCAACTTGTCAAAGAAGCGATCTTAGAAGCCGATGGCCCCCTTTACAACAACCGCCTTGACTTACACCTCACAGAGGCTCACAAAACCGCCGTCATCGATTCCTTTACTAAAAACCCACCTACAGAGGTAGCAGGAATTAAAGTCAAGGAAGTGGGGCGTAAAGACGGTATTAAGCTGTATTTAGAAGAAGGTAGCTGGGTGCTGCTGCGTCCTTCTGGTACAGAACCACTGATGCGCGTCTACCTAGAAACCAACACTCCCGAAAAACTCACCAAAATCGCGCGAGAGTTAGAGAGTGCCATTGCTAAATTAGAGGCATAAGAAAAAGGAGTTAAGAGTTGTAAATTAATAATTCTTAACTTATATTTATTAACATTTATTTATGGTTCTAAATTAATAGCTTCTAATTCCTAACTTCTCGCTCCTCACTTCAATCAAAATATGAAAACTTTTGCTCCTTTTTTGACAACCCTAATAATAGCTATTTGGGTAATAGCGATCGCAATTATTTCAGTCCAAAACGCCACACCCGTATCTTTAAAATTCTTAACATTTCAATCGATTCAGATACCAATAGGTTTACTGCTAGCTTTTAGTGCCGGTGTAGGGTTAATTGGCATGGCACTGCTGCAACCTCTTTGGGGACTTGCTGGTTTTGGGCAGCGTAATTCTCGATTGGAAGACGATGCCGAATTTTTTGTTGATGATGAAGATTTTTGAGGACTGACATAGCATTATTTGTGAACAACAAGATTCTCCGATTTCTCTCAGAAGTCGGGGAATTTGAGTCGTGGAAATATGACAGCGTGTCTTTTGACATGATTTTACTATTACAGCAACAATATTACGTGGTGACTGTTTTTAGTTGGTGTGAAAGAGAACGTGAAAAAGGATTTTTTGTTGCTAACAGTTGCTTTACCGATTTTACTGATAGCGTTTCCTGGTTTTGCTGCTGAGAATGAAATTAAGCAGAGAAATACTGATAAATCAACCGAAGTCATTTCAGATATTCGGAGTTTGAGTGAAATTGAGCTACCCGCTACTAATGCCGAATTATTAAGTCAACAATCTGTACCGAGTGAAGTTAATCCAGAAACTCAACCAGAAACAGAGCAAACTCCGAGTGATGATGCAGATATTTCTATAGAAGTGATTGCAGAACCAGACAACCTACCTCAATCTACTCCAACTTATGTAATTGATAAAGAAGAAATTCAAAAACAGGGCGCTACAAGTTTAGCCGATATTTTAAAAAGAATGCCTGGTTTTGCTATCAATGATGTAGGTCATGGTGCAGATATTCATACAGGTACATATTACCGGGGAGCCTCAATTAATCAGTCTGTATTTCTGATTAATGGCAGACCAATTAACAATAATGTTAACACTTATCATGGTGGAACTGACTTAAATAGCATTCCTGTAGAGGCTATTGAACGAGTAGAATTATATAGCGGCACAGCTTCTGCATTGTATGGTTCTTCAGCCTTTGGGGGAGTTGTGAATATCATTACCAAACAAGGTTATGGCAAACCTGAATTGAACACTATTGCAGAATTTGGCTCATTAAGTTTAAATAATCAACAAGTAACTTATGGTGGTTCATCTAATAATGTCAATTACAACTTTAGCTTTGAAAGATTCTTTATAGATAACCGTTACCGCGTCCCTGAAGGCGCAGCAAATCGTAATGAGCAGGGATTCTTATCAAATGCAGACACAGCTACAAGTACCTATTTTGGTAGCATTGGTCTAGATTTAGATCAGAAAAATTCATTGAATTTAGATGTTACTGCACTCAGCAGTCGTCGCGGCTTAATTTATTTCGGTTTCCCTCTTCAAAGAGATAGATTAGACCACGATGGTTTAAATGTTGGCTTATCCTGGAAAACTCGGCTAGGTAATGGGGAAAGCTCCAATCTTACAACCTCAATTGGTTATAACCAAAATTATTTCAGCACCTATGGACCGACTGGAGAATTTTACCGTACAGCATCTTTAGATACACAACAACTTACAGCCAGGGTAGATCATGAATGGAAAATTACTTCTAATAATAAATTGCGCTGGGGATTAGATTTGAAAAACACCGACTTAATCGGTGATGTTTTAAGTACAAATCCTAGTAGAATTGCCAGTAATGAAACTGAAGATAGGAGTTTGTTCAATACAGCTTTATTTGCTGTCAATACTTGGAATATCAGCGATAACTTTCTGATAGATTTAGGGCTAAGACAAAGCTTTGACAGCCAGTTTGGAAATTATCTCAACCCTAGTGTTGGGTTACGTTATGCGGTCACACCATTAGTAGCAGTGCGTGGAAGTTGGGCAGGGGCACAACGCAATCCTGGGTTAGATCAGTTGTATGTTTATGATACAGTTCATGGTTGGGAACCCAACCCTAATTTAAGACCGGAAACTGGCTCTACTTGGAGTGCGGGAGTAGATGTGAATTTTTCGGAAAATCTGATTGGACAGTTTACTTACTTTGGTAGTAGTATAGGCGATCGCTTAGGAGTCATCGCCGGAAGATGGGAAAACATTGGATTAGTAGATACCAATGGTTTAGAAGTTGCATTGCAATTAAGAATTGCGGCTGGCTGGTCAACTTTCCTCAACTATACTTATACAGATGCTCAAATAAAAACAGGCTCTGAGAGAGGTTTACAGTTAGGTTTAATTCCCTACTCTGTACTTCAAACTGGCGTGGGTTATCAAAATTTAGGTTGGCAGGCTAACTTGTATGTTACGTACAATAGTGGCACTCGTAGAGCCTTCTTTACTAACCCTGATGACACTATTACAGATTTTGCACCATCTTTTGTGAACTTAGATTTTAGCGGTCGTGTACCTTTAACTAGGAATTTAGGATTGACAGTTTACTTAGAAAATTTACTCGGTGAGCAATATGAGCGAGTTAATCGCATCTATAGCCCAGGATTCACTTTTCGTGTGGGTTTAAACGCTAATTTTTAGGTTAGCGTAGCGTTAGGGCGTTGTGTTATGTCATGTCAGGTTAATTAGTTATGATTCCCGCATCCGTGCAAAAATCGGAAAAGCCTCTTTCCCCTTGTCCTTATGGGATGTCCACAATCTGGGTTTTACGCATCACGCATCATAATAATTTGCATCAGTCATTGACTAAATACCAACGCTGTAGCGCCAGCCGTTGAATTTCGCGCCAGGGAATATTATGTTTTCGGGCTAACTCTGCACAATCTTCATATTCTGGCTGCACATTTGCAATAACTTTTTCTGGTGATTGTCCCTTCCATGCTACTTTGACACGCACTTTGCCATATTCAATTTCCACTTGTTGAATCTCCCGTTGTAAAATGGCACGTTGCTGAGTTGTTCGCCGAATACCCAAAGTCGTAGTTTCGCGGAATATAACCGCTTCACAACTGAGTAAATTTTCTGGATGACAAATCACAGTTAGCAAAATGCCTGAACGGGACTTTTTCATGGCGATCGCTTGGGTAAAAACATCCACTGCACCAGCAGCAAACAACGCCTCAAACACATACCCGATCGCTTGGGGATTTAAATCATCAATTTGGGTTTCTAGTACTGATATCGTTTCTAAATTTGAGCTAATATCTTCCGAATCACTGAAATTAGAGTGTAAACTTGCGCTTTCGCCCAGCCAGAGGCGTAGAATATTGGGAATGGGTAAATTTATGGTTCCTGCTCCCAGTCCTATCTGCTTGATAGCGATCGCAGGTGGTGAACCAAAATCTCTTGCCAAAGTAGTAGCGATCGCGGCTCCTGTTGGTGTCACCAGTTCTTTGTCAATCCCATTGCTATAAACTGGACAACCTCGCATTTCCCATAACTTTAATACGGCTGGTACTGGTACTGCCATCTGACCATGTGCAGCCCGAACAGTGCCGCCACCAGTCGGGAACGCCGAGCAGTAAAGTAGAGGCCATCCTTCCTCATTACTCTCAATCCCCAACCAATCTAACCCCAGGCAAGTACCCACAATATCGACGATCGCATCTATAGCACCTACTTCATGAAAATGAACTTTTTCAGGAGAAATGCCATGCACCGCCCCTTCTGCCACTGCTAGCTGTCGGAATACCGCTAAACTCCAAGCTTCTGCGCGTGATGGCAACCCCGCTTTGAGAATCATCCGCTCTATTTCTGGCAGGTGCCGTGTGTGATGGTGATTGTGTTCGTGGTCGTGGTGGTGATGATGATCGTGTACTAAATCCACATGAACTTTAGTCGCCTGCTGACCATTACGTTGGACAAACTCCGCCCTTAACTGATATTCCTGTTCAATACCCAACCCATTAAGTTTTTCAATTAAATACTCCACAGGAACACCCGAACTTACCAAAGCACCAAGGCACATATCACCAGAGATTCCTGTCGGACATTGAAGATAAGCAATTTTATTCATAATAAATTGGTCATTAGTCATTAGTCATTAGTTATTCTCGCCTATCCCCAATCTCCAATCCTTCTATGGCAAAAATTTTCTCAGTTCATCCGGATAATCCTCAAATTCGCCGAATAGAGGAAATAAAGTCGGCGCTTTCTAGTGGCGCAGTCATGCTTTACCCTACTGATACAGTCTATGCGATCGGTTGTGATTTGAATGCCAAGTCGGCGGTAGAACGAGTGCGGCAAATTAAACAGCTAGCAAATGATAAACCAGTGACATTTTTATGTCCCTCGCTTTCAAATGTGGCAACTTATGCCTTCGTAAGTGACACAGCTTATCGGATTATGAAACGCCTGATTCCAGGGCCATACACGTTTTTGCTCCCAGCAACTAAATTAGTACCGCGATTGGTGCAAAGCCCCAAGCGGAAAACTACTGGAATTAGAGTACCAAACCATACTGTGTGTTTGGAGTTGCTGGCAGCCTTGGGCAATCCGATTATTTCAACTTCAGCACATCTGCCACCAGATGAAGCAGATAATGGCATGATTCGGATAGATCCAGAAACTGTTCAGTCGCGGGTAGAGCTATTTGACCTTTTAGACAAGTTGGTAGACATAATTGTAGACACTGGCGAAGAACCTACATACGAGGTATCTACCATCTTGGATATGACGGAAGACGAACCAGTAATTATACGGAGGGGTTTAGGTTGGGAAGCAGCAGCAGCATGGGTATAAGAATTAAACTTCACAGGCGCACCTCTCCGTTTCGGAAATTGTGATAAAAGCGACTCCAGTTTTGAAATTGTCATACTTAAAAGCAATGTCTACGATGGGCTGTTTGGTGACACAGTGGATATGACAGGATGGTGGCAACAGTTGGTACAACAAGAAATTTGACAACTTGGAGAAAATGGCGGGTACTTATGTTCCAGCATCAATGTGGTGGCTTGTGAAAAAACCGACACATTGCCATAACTGTAACTCTCTCGTATTTCCTACAGTAGTTTTATATATGAGCTTTAGATGTGAGCATTATATGCGGCAAGTTTTGATGGATGAATGCCTAAAGATTCACAAGCCTTGGCCGGTCTTGATTGCTGTGTCTGCGTTGTAATTACGGTGCAATACTACTCCCTGGAAAAGTCATGAAAGCTAACGTCGTTAATCTACCAAACTCTACACCCATTTTTGATAACCACCTTTCGACTGAAGAATTTTCAGACAACAGCAGCGAAACCTTGATTGAATTGCTGTGTCACGAAATGCAAGCGCAAGTGAAAGCAGCACCCAGGTGTGTAGAAGCTTTAGCAAACCGCATAGCCGTAGAAGTAGAACGCATTTGCGATAAAAGTTCCCGTATCCAAACATCTGGGGAAATTAAATCCTGGCAGATTACGTTGGGAAGGCATCGGATGCACAAGTGCTTACGTTACTACCAACTAGGTTCAAAACAAGGGCGTGTGGAACTACATAGCAATTTAGGTGCTATGGTTTACCGTCATGTGACTATATCCGGCTCTGAGTTGGGTTTTGAGGCTCGTTACAGCCTAATTGAAGATTTTCTACAAGCATTTTATATTGAAGCTATCAAAGCTTTCCGTAGAGAAAACGAACTACCTAATGATCACACACCGCGTACTCAGCTGCAACTAGCTGAATATATGGCATTTACAGAACAGTATGCTAAACGCCGGATCAATTTACCTGGTGGTGCAAATCAGCAATTAATTATCTTGCGGGCCCAAGGTTTTGCTCGTCGTCAGCCCCAAGAAACTACCGTGGATATTGAAATGGCGGTAGAGTCTGCTAAGGGTGAAGAAGCAGAATCTTACCAGCGTAACTCGGCGGTGCAACAGTTGCGATCGCAAATGGTTGCCCAAACTAATTTCGATCCATCCGAAGAGTCAGAACGCGATCGCGTTATCACTGAATTGATGAAATACCTGGAGTCTCAAGGCCAATCTGACTGTATGAACTACCTCAGCTTGAAGCTTCAAGACCTCTCAGCCCCAGAAATTGACCAAATTCTCGGTTTAACCAGCCGTCAGCGCGATTATCTCCAACAACGCTTTAAATACCATGTGGAAAAGTTTGCCAAACAACACCATTGGCAATTGGTACATCAATGGTTAGGCGCGGGTTTAGAGCAAAAGTTGGGTTTATCTTCCCAACAGTGGGAAATCTTTGTGAATCAACTCACAGAACAGCAACAGCAAATATTAGAGTTGAAAACTGCAAGGCAAAACGACCAAGCGATCGCCAAAATCATCAAATGCACCCCCAAACAGTTACAAAAGCGCTGGACTCAACTTTTAGAACTAGCATGGGCTATCCGCAACGGTCATATTGAAGCCCAGACGGGTTGAAGCTAAGGTGAAATAACTAAATTTCTCTAAGCTCAATTCTAGCTATTAGAGAGGTTAAGGGATACTTGTATGCTTAATCCACGAGGTTTTATTTTTGCACAAATAAATTAGGAACGAGTAGGACAAACTAAAAAATCACGTTTTCCTGTTAAGTAATATTTCGCCAATAGTATGGATATCTCGGCTTAATGCCTACTTTGGTTAGCAAGTTACATATACAAAACTAGAATCCCCTCGCTAAAAGGCGAGGGAAGTGTCAGTTCATTGATACTTCTTATATTTTCGTTACATAAATATAAATTTTCCGCCGACTTACTTAGTACAACTTTTCATTAATAGGGGTCATAAATCAAAATTTGACAACTCCTAGAAGTGAGCTATTCCTCAAGCGAATTCCGATCCCTCTCCTAAGAAAACAGAATGGTTTCTTTCATCCATAGTGGGCGATCCGCTCATGAACAGCTTCTAAGAAACAGAAATGTTTCTTTACATCCATTGGGAATGCGATCGCTTTCCTCGGACGCTTTTACGGAGATATGTCTAACAATAATCTTTAATACGAAGTTACTAATACTTCTGTAATTTTTCCGCGCTTTTTCGCGTTAGAATTAATTGCCCTAGATGCTGATAGGGTGTGGATATTGAAACTGCTATAAAGGTTGCGAATAAACTCACAATCTGAATTAGATAGCATGAGTTTGACTCCACGTTCAGCTAATTTTTCAAATACATCTTTGAGTTGAACTTGCTGATCTTTAGCAAAGCGATCGCTACTGTAAGCTGTAAAATAGCTAGTTTCACTTACAGGATAGTATGGTGGGTCAAAATAAATAAAATCATCACTGCTTATAGCATAATTTAGTACATCAACAAAATTTGCTTGTTTAATTTTAGATGTAGAAAGCGCTTCAGAGGCTGTTCGCAGTAAATCCTCAGAACAAATATTGGGATTTTCATATCTGCCTAAAGGTACATTGAATTTACCCTGTGAATTGACTCGATAAAGACCATTAAAACAAGTCTTATTAAGATAAATTAGACGAGCAGCTTTTTCTATATCAGTACCGCCGGAGTTATTTCTGACACTATAGTAATAATCTTGATCATGTCGAGTTTTATGGTCTTTCAATATAGAAATTAATTCCTCAAGATGATCTCGAACACAACAATAAGTATTAATTAATTCGGCATTAATATCAGTTAAAACTGCTGCGGTTGGTTGGAGATAGAAAAAAACAGCACCACCGCCTAAGAATGGCTCATAGTAATTTTTATAACTGTTGGGAAAATAAGGAATATATTGCTGTATCAACCTACTTTTACCCCCTGCCCACTTCAAAAATGGACGCGGGCTAGTTTCCTTGAGGGTTTGAATTACCATTTACTTACGATTTAATTTAAAATAATCGTGACTAAATAAAGCCAATATAACCGACGGAGTATATTTTATATTAACTGGCTAATTTTCCAGCTGCATAGATTACAATTGAGTAGATAAAGCATATCAAAACAAACCTAAGTATATAAGAAGGCAGTTTACATTCAGATGTTTGACGGATTTTGGGATAACGTCTTTCGCTACCCCCGGTACTTAATTAGTATCGTCTTAGGACTGTTTCTGAACGCCTTTGCGCCGTTAGTGCCATTGTTGAAGCGCCCAGTTACCTTAATCGCTATCTTGGGTTTGTTTGTGAGCAGCCTAGTCTTTCTTACTCTCACCTTACGGGCAATGCTGGGCTTGAGTACAATCTAGACTAGCGCTATATCGGGGCTGTGCCCCACAGACGGTTATTCTTGGCGTTGCTCCCGCGAAGTACTGTCTATCCAACTTGCATATATTTTTGTTGTACAACCTCTGTGAGGAGGCGAAATTTTTATGGCTACAAATCGCCGGGTTTCCCGCGTTGCTGAATTGATCAAACGGGAAGTTAGCCAAATGCTGCTCAACGGCATCAAGGATGACCGTGTGGGTACAGGAATGGTAAGTGTTACTGATGTTGATGTTTCCGGCGATCTCCAACACGCCAAAATCTACGTCAGTATCTATGGTACAGATGAAGCTAAAGCAGAAACAATGGCGGGGTTAAAGTCCGCCACAGGTTACGTCCGTAGCGAACTTGGGGCGCGGGTACGACTGCGTCGTACACCAGAAGTGCTATTTCTCGAAGATCGTTCTATAGAACGCGGTAATAAGGTACTGGCACTACTAAACCAACTTAACCATGAGCGTCCGCCAGAAAATCTAATGTCAGTAGATGGCAGCACTGATCAAGATGATGAATTATTTGATGAATAAGTAACTTACATAACAATGTAACTTCAGAACAATTAATCTCAGCAAATCCGCCAAACAGTTTACAGACGTGACTAAATCGCGTCTGTTTTAATATGACCATAACCTAGTTCAGGGATCGGTAGTTGCATCTATACAGTTTCTTTCGGCCAATGATAAGGAGCAAAGGTTTAAACACCCCCACTGAACTCTCGTAAGAAAGCGGGAAGCTAACGTAACAGTGGTATCAAATCGAGGATTTGACCCTTAATGATTTGCTCCTCCTGCCTCTTTCAAATAACGAATTAGTACCCCACCCTTCTACAGATGTTTATCCAACGAAAACTGTGTAATGTTAGTGCTTAAATTAACCGATAAATTACGGGCTTACTTAAGAAATTATTAACAGATGCCGGGATAAAAGCCTTCATAGTGTATTTTGGGCGTTATGTTTTGGAACACTTTATACCTTAGTATGTGACAAATATTCTTATGTTGTTTAACCTTAGATAAATACCAGCAGTTCTAGATCCAGCTTTAAGGTGATTATTTGATACGTAAGCAATGCCTGCGGTGGTCACAGAGCTTGCGTTGCCCTGACTTGTACTGAGCGCAGCCTCTCCAAGAGTTGGGTCGAAGTGTAGTTTAAGCCTACGCGATATAAATTCTTCCCACACACTAAATCTTGCCTAAAGACTTTAATAGGAAGACTTTCAGGGTTGTTGAATGAAGATAATACAGCCACCATAGCAGGTTAAGTTAACTACTCGGAATTTTTTTTGTAAAGCGGATTTTCGATGAATGTCAGGATTCGTTGACTTTCTTAACATTTCTTGAGATAATTTTAGGATATGTAGCGTCAAAATAAAAATAGTTCCGTATAGCAAACTACAAAATCCTAGCCACAAGTCTAAATTCTGTCATGTTTGTTCCTAATTATTAAGGGGAACACTATCGTAAGTGTTAATTTGTGAGTAAAAACCATGAGTGTGAATACGGTGCCTTCTATCAATTACTATTCTCTCGATCTGATTCAAGACGAAGCACGCCGACTGGTGCAAAAAGGAATGGTTAGCAGACAACAGCCAATATATACTCTCTGCCAATATATTCCTGCGAGAGAGTGGGTTTGCGTTGAATGTGAATTAGAAAAATGTGACTTTTTGTTACGCGATCGCATTGGCGACCTCATTGGTCGTGAACAGTGGGACAACGATTAATCAATGTTTGATTTCGGGTTTGGGATTAGAGGTTCATTTTCGATATGTGGATGTCACAATCAAGGATCCTACACCCAAGCTGGGGGATCATCTCTGTTTTTTGATCAGCATCACCCTATATAGAATCTTGCGTTTTTCATTAACCCAGAAGCATTTGAGTCTGGATTTATACAACTTTTCAAGTTAAAGAAGGCATCAGAAGCGTTTTTTCTGTAATATGTGATGCTACAGCTTGAGTCTAGTATGTAAATTCTGTGACGTTCCTACATTTATCTGATAGGTAAGTGTAGGAACTTCACTTTTGACTCGCAATTCATTGCATCGCTTACTTCAAGTAACCGATAATCTGCTTGCTGTTCAAAGCCAAAACCCGTCTTGAAAAGCTTACTAAGTTCGACAATGAAGAGAACCGCCGCAAGTAACTGACTCAATTTTCGCAAAATCTAAAATTTGTATAGTATTTTTTCTGAAAAAATCTCAAAAAGCACAGAAAAATTAGGTGAACTAAGCTGTTACGCATTTAACTTGAACATTTACATGAAGGCTGATGACCGATGACTGATGACTGATAACCGTTAACCGTCAACAGTTAACAGTTAACGACCGTAAAGAGTGTTTATACTTTTTTAGCGCGCATCAGCTTATTATCTTACTTGCTCTAAATACTGATTAATGTCTTCAATGATCCGGGTAAGTTCAGCTTCAGTAGTCAAGCGGATGTTGACGTTGCGGACAGTCAACAAAACTTTGGCTGCGAAGGGCGTCGGCCAGATATTAGGATTACAGAAAATTTCTAAAAATACTTCACCCGTATAACGATATTCGAGGGGAGGTTGGGGAGTGACTTTACCGCCGCCAGGGGTGGGTTTAGCGGCGACAGCTTTTAGGCGCTCCATGAGTTGATCTGTCGCTGTCTTTAATTCTCGTGCTGCTTGGGGTGAAAAACTAAAGGAAACAGAACCTTCAATTAGGTTCAATGTTAGAGGGGTTGAAGACATATCTTTTTTATTAAAAGTTCTTGATAAGTACTAATATTACCGGAAGAAAGGATCTGATCTGAATCTGACTGTGATAGTTCCCCGAATCTATCCCACTAATAAAACCCTTTGAATCCAAATATGAATAGAAGCAAGATCAAGAAATGCATCAAAATATACTTTTCGACGTTCCCAGCGAACAACTAAACGACGATATTTACGTTGATACCA